>Ga0209700_101261_pt1 | contig 51837 bp, 34 predicted proteins | sample SiratroredBW_FD_187528 | JGI IMG/M metagenome (GOLD analysis project Ga0209700, IMG submission 187528) | Root nodule microbial communities of legume samples collected from California, USA - Siratro red BW (SPAdes) (version 2) | ecosystem: Host-associated > Plants > Roots > Nodule | place: USA...
AAAAAAAAAAAAAAAAAAAAAAAAACATAAGAAAATCATGTGCCAAAAATACAGGGAAGAAGTAGTGTGCTCTAACTTAAATAGTTTTACGTCAGACTCTTTGAAATCCAATATAATATAAAAATCTACATTTATGCCTTCAACCCTTTATACAAAACAAAACTAACTTTAGAGTTTCTGTAAATATGGAGAGAGAATTCATCCTTAACTTTCCTACCACAAAACTACCTGCTCCAAATTATAGTGCCTTGCAGCTCTTAAGTAGTTATCCAGCCCAAATTTAAAAGAACTCACATTTAATTCCTCCCCGCCGTAGACTTTATGTGACCAATGACATTTAGTTGTTATTCTTTGCTTGGAGATCCTACATCACTAACAAATACCTTCCTTCATGCAGAATAATATAATAAAACAGTAATTCTGTTTATAGCCATATGGGTTTACCTATTATAATGGTGATTTTACTTGCACAAACTAGTCCTGCATACTAGCTTTATTATGTGTCTAACTTTATTGAAAGCTTTATGCTATAATCAGCGCCTTCAATTTTACATTTATTCTCAATGTGTGATAAATATCAGTCGATAGATTTAAACGAGATTTATGCACCAATCCGAATATATAAATTTTACCTTTATATAGTTATTATTGTCAAAATCAATATTTTAATTTGATATAAATAAAAAATTTCCTTTATAGTTAACTTTTAACTTTTAAAAATAATATTATTATTATGGTTTCATATATTCTAAATTATTGTTACCCAAACTATTTTTTAGATATAATTATTTGTACGTACTCTTATCACGTAAAAACCTAAGAAATGTTGTTTTAGTGATAGTGGATGTACATTTTATATCTCTATCACACATTTTCTATATTTTATATGCAATCCTTCACGTCAAAATTAGATTATCTATGAATTTAATTTGTGTCTCACACATAACACACATCATTTGTGATAATTGCATACTTCTTTTTTTATCAAGTTATCATAGGTTAGTATTTTATTTTGGAATACTCTCTAGGCACCAATATTTACATTAGTAAATATTTCTTCAATTTTAAAGTAGTTATTATGAAATATACAAATATACCATATAAAGTTTATATTCTCGGTCTTTTGTTATGTTTACTATATGGAATATGCAAATACTTGACACACATTTTTTTCAGCTTGAAGATTGGAAATGGTTAACAACCTGCATTATATTATATTTAACTATATCCCAATTTTCTTTTATGAATTAAAAAATTTACCCATCTGGTTTTGTACACTTTGTTCCTTCACAGTGCATCGAAACTTCTTTCTTCTATCTCTTCTATATTACTTATTAACTCCCTATTTTACTCTTGTACCACCTTTGGGAATACTATCCCATCTAACCTGACTCTATTAGTCCATTTTCGTCAAAATTTGTCCTTGAAATATTGTTGCACCCTTCTTTCATTCGGTTTGAATCTTCACACCAACTTCTTGAAAATATAATCCTTTCAGTTCATTTTTCATTCTCTTCCACTTAATCTTAAAGCATGAAAGTATTTGGAGTTTGTATCCCCTAGTTGTAACCCATTACATCTTACCTTTTGATTTAAAATACATAACTTTTTGGTTGTCACCATTTTCAATTTACCAATTAATCTCGTACGTTCTTCCTTGTCTCTATTGTCTAAATTGTTCTCATCATCTAGCTTGCCTAATTCTTCTATATGCCTGAAAATTTGCTGCTTCTTAATTTTAATCTTACCGAAAACAATGTAAGTATAATACTTAAATTATTCAATTTTTTAACAGAGCTTAATCTTTAAAGACAAAACATGATATTGTAAACGAAATTTTTTCTTCTAATCCTTAATATTTATCAAATTTAATATTCTTGAATAAATGCATATGTAGTCTATTTTTCGAAGGAAAACAAATACAGAAAGGTTTATATTGACAAGGTGGTCTATATATTATGAGCATCTTAACGTTTCCTTAAAATGTAGGAAAAAGTTTTGGTGATTCGAAACGTAAGATTAGGTTTTTTTTTTTTTTAAAAAAATCTTTAGGCCGATTCTTTATATTTGTGTATTAAATAATATAAAAATAGAGAGGCATACAAAGTGAATTTTTTAATGTTCAAATTACGGACATGAAATGTGTCAAGTCCACGCGAATTAAAGTTAATGGTATACCAATCCATCATATAACTTTTTCGTTTTCTCCCAATAACATCAAAATCTTTATCAATTTCAATTTAACAAAGGATACATATAATTGCAAATGAAAGGGATAAAATAATTTTGTTTTTCCTTAACCTAAATTATCAATTGGTTAGACTTCGCGTGGCTAATTTATCAGAGTGGCCTGCAACGAAATCCGCCATAAGATCTGCAAACTATATGAAGAAGTCAACTTGTTTAGCACAATACAGCTAATACCATAGCACGAAACCAACATTTAATCTCAAAAAAACATATATCATGGATGTCCACAACATTCCCTGTACTTTAATAAAACGTAAGCATGTTGTATAAATAGACGACACATTTCATCATGCCCTAAACCAAACACGAATCACAAACCCTTCCATTCTCCCCACTCTAAGCTGAGAATTCCTACAAACATGGCTGGAAGTTCTCAACAAAGGGTCAAAATCTGTTTGGTCTTATGTCTTGTTGGGATAGTTTCAGCTTCAGAATATTCAACATCTTCATCATCTACTAGTTCTGGAATTTCATCTAATTATCTGCTAAACCCCCTTTTTTATGCTTTCAAGTGTCCTCAAGCCCTTGACATCATTAAGAAACAAGTAACCAATGCTGTGTTGAATGATCTTCGCATGGGTGCTTCCTTGCTCCGTCTTCATTTCCATGATTGCTTTGTCCAAGTAAGTCTGTTTTTAATATTTTTTATATATATTTCACAACCTGCATGCGAGAGGTGCAATATGTTTGACAAGTGAAATCTGTGTTCCTCCCACTTAGTACATATAACAATCGCCACCATATATGATTAGACTAACAATTTCCCATTTAGTCTCTTACACATAACGATCTTACTTAATTGTACGATTTAAGTCCATAAGTTTTTATAATAAGAAAATTCCTCAACCTTTTAATTTGAATAATATATAGTTCACTTTATCATTTGTCGTCCAATTATGTGACTAACAATTTACTTGACATGATAGTATTTAGTGAAATATTTTAATAGACTCTATGATGACTTCAATCTTTTTAAATATGTATTTTTCTTTCATTTGAGTAAATCACATTACGTATTTGTATCACCTACTCAAATATATTAAAGGTATTAGTTTGTCAGCATAAACATCGCTGATCTGTTATCTTCGTGGTTTCTTAAAATAGTTTGTATTTGCTTGTATACTTAACATTATTATTTTTTATTATTATGTTTTATACTCGCGGATCCTCTGTAACACATTGTCGTGTTAACTACATGACTAATACTAGCTATTAATAATTGAACGACAGTTTGAGGGGAAAACGTGGCATGTTTTATTAATCAGAATAATTTAATTGTTCTATTCCAAAATATTATTATGGGAAAATGTTTAATTGATAATTTTTTTCGTCTGTGAAATAAAACATCACAACCAACTGTGTATAAATTTACGTATTATTACATAATCAACGAGAAAGGAAAAGAGAGACTAACTAAAACATGTTCTAACTTTTGGTGGCATTTTGAAGGGATGTGATGGATCGGTTTTGCTAGCGGACACAGCAACTTTCAAGGGCGAACAAGGTGCCTTACCCAACGTGAATTCTCTAAGGGGTTTCGAAGTCATAGAGAGCATAAAAGTTGAACTAGAGCGTCAGTGCCCTGGTGTTGTCTCTTGCGCTGACATCTTAGCAGTTGCTGCAAGGGATTCTGTTGTTACTGTAAGTAAATACTTTTATTAGAAGAAACTTCAATAAATGCATATATGAGATGAGAAACTGATCAGTGAGAAATAATGGTCAGCTTGGTGGACTTGGATGGCCTGTTGGGTTGGGCAGAAGGGACTCGACCACCGCAAGTTTAAGTGGAGCAAACTCTGATTTACCTTCACCCTTTCTGAATCTTGATGGACTTATCGCTGCTTTCCAAAAGAAGCATTTCACAGTAAATGAAATGGTGGCTTTATCAGGTAGGTAGATACACATTACTGCATGCAACTTACCATCTTTTCATACGTGCACAATGAATTGGAAGGTTTCTGTTATATAATAAAAGCTTAAATATTAAGTATTACTTCATTTTTATGATAGCAATAATTTTTTTAATTTCATTAAAATATATGTTTATAATTAATTCGGTAGTTAATTTTTTTGTTAGTAATTGATGATTGGATAAATGTGTTATTAAAATACAATATGATAGCACATTTTTTATTGTTAAAAGTAATATGATTGTACATGTTACATCATAACTATAAAAAAAAATCAATATATGATTTTCCTTTAGTAAATAAATAACATAAACATCGCCATAGATTTTAACTATGATGAAATCAAGTATGTCCAAATAAAATTAAGAAATAATAAATTTGACTATTTATATTATAAACGAATAATGCTTTACTTCTATATAATTTTTTACAATAATTATTGAAAAAGTTAAAAAGGAGTTTTTTATCATATTATAAGTATAAATTCATACCATTAAATATTAAAAGTCATTTTATAATTTTTTAAATTTTTTAAAAAACAATATTTACATTGCGAATGGATTGCAATTAAATTCTTATAAAAAATATTACGAGAATTGATTGAAGGTGTTGTAGTATCATGAAAAATATTGATTGAATAATTATATGCAAACACTATTATATATTAAACACGTCTTTATCATTACACTTTCTATCTTACCATATTATTATTTTTCTTTCTTCGTCCAAGATTCAAACATCATGAAGATTTGCTTTCATATATATTGAACTAGTTAAACTTGTTCATGATGACCAGGTGCTCACACAATAGGCAGGAGCAGATGTGTACTCTTCCGATCAAGGATTTATAACGAGACCAATATAGATTCCAGTTATGCAAACCAAATGAAAGCTAATTGTCCAAAGGTGGGTGGTGATAGCAACTTGTCTCCCATAGATATCACCACTAAAGACGTTTTTGACAGTACTTACTACACAAATTTAATTAACAAAATGGGTCTTTTTCACTCTGATCAACAACTCTTCAATGGCGGTTCCACGGACATCCAGATCAAAACTTACAGCACTTTTCCATTACTCTTTAAATTCGATTTTGCTAAAGCCATGGTCAAGATGAGCAACCTTAGCCCACTCACCGGCACGCAGGGTCAGATCAGAAAAGTGTGCAGCAGAGTGAATTGAGTTCAGTTGTTTGGTTTAAACTATATATGTGGTAATGCATAATGTGAAAGCACTTCCTGCGGAAATCTTGCATTCATTTGTTTGTTGTAGTTTCATTTATGTGTCAATGTTGGACACCTTGCGTTTACATTTGTTGGTAATTTGCCGTTCTTAATTGCGGATTGTTTTAGGAAATATTTTTATATTTTTTTTATCAGCAGGAAATATTTTTGTATGATGTATTTCTTTTACATAATGTGATTTTTTTCATTTTGATTCTAAAATTATGAGTATATCTTTGTTATGTTTGTTCTTTTCATAATCAACCATGCAAAGTCTTTTTAATCAATACCACTAAGGTTCAAAATAAAAGTAATCAGTTAGTAAAATGGAAAAATAAATAAATAATCATTACAAAGTTAAACAATTATGTGACACTTTTTAAGCTCGTTAATAAAAAATCGATAAGGTAAAAAAAGTATGAGATGACAAACTTATAATATATATTAATTTTCTGCCTCAATTCACTACAAGAAAATACTCTCATAGTTGCAAGAAGAATGCATGCGATTTGAAAAACCTATGAAAGAAGCGTGGGCCAAACCCACGCTAAAAGAAAATAACCCACGCAAGACCCACTCACATAAAAGTATTTAGAATTAAATAAATATAGACAGCGTGGGCCTAACCCTCGCAAAACTGGAAAAAAAATTAAAAAATAAAATAAAACCATGCAGCGGTGAGACCCATGCATAATAATAATTTAATAATTAATTAATTACGGGATGCGTGGGCTTGACCCACGCAGAACGAAAAAATAAATTTAAAAAATGTTAAATGCAACGAAAGTTTGGCTCACGTGCAACAAAAAATAATAGGGAGCGTGGGTTAGACCTACACAATGCAAAATAAAGTTAAAAAAAATAAGGAGTGTGGGTTTGGCCCACTCAAGAGTGAAAAAAAATTAAAAATATAAATTTTTATAAAATACCTAAATAAATATTTAATTTTGTAATTAAAAAATAGTATAGTTAATTTATATTAATAACTGTAGTTTTATAAGAGTGAATTTAATAATAGAAAAAGAAAATAATATAAAATATATGTATGTATGAAAATTAAAAAAATTAAATAATTTTGTATAAAATTATTTATAAAAATGTTTAATTTTGAAAAAGTAAATTGTTAAAAAACTAAAAAAGAATACTAAAAAATATAATAGAAAAAAATTTGTAAATAAAATAATAAGTTAAAAAGTAAATATGAACTAGGTAATTAAATTGGGTTGAAGAACAACAACTCAATTTTCGGCCTAATAATACTTTAATAAATTCAACTTAAGAGTGTCAATTAAGTTTGAGGCTTATTATGAAGTCTTAATATCATATAAGATTGTGTAGTATATGTGACCACTTGTATAGTTAAATTAAGCTTAAGAAGAACAATTCGACTTTAGACCTAAGAATGAGTTAATAAATTGAACTTGAGAGTGTGAATTTGGCTTGAGACTCATTAGTGGGTGTTAATAACATATTAGGTTATGTTTAGTAAATGTGATGGCTTGTGTAATTAAATTGAGCTTAAAAACAACCATTAGGCTTTAGGCTTGCTTTAGTTTGAGTTTATGTTAACACAAAAGGTTTAATATTTTACATTTATACTTTAAATTTTTAACATGTATCTATTTAAATACATTTAAAAAACAAAAATAACAACATTTATATATATAAATATATAAATATATAAATATGTAAATATATAAATATGTAAATATGTAAATATAAAAATATATAAATATACAAATATATAAATATAAAAATATATAAATATACAAATATATAAATATACAAATATATAAATATACAAATATATAAATATACAAATATATAAATTTACAGATATATAAATTTATAAATATATAAATATATATATATATATATATATATATATATATATATATATATATATATATATATATATATATATATATATATCATTATGTATGCCAGCACTATAATGTATAACGAAATGAGATATTTTTTTAATAAATAATAAATACTTTTTTAATAATGAAATGTTTGACTTGGTTAAATATATAAAAATAATTCAATATGTAGTAAAAAAAATCTATATTTCTAATATTATTAAAATAGGATTAAAGTGATTTTTTGAGTTGATATAAGATTATGTGATTTCATGTAATAATCATGTATTACACCGACACATACTAATTTTAATTTTCTTTTATATAAGCATTGTTTCATAAAAATATATGATAAGAAGTAAATTCATTTCTAATCAATTTAGAAGACGTGTTGGAACCTAGGTTGGTATGTAAATAATATATTACCTATGTTGCTATGTACATTGTTGGAACCTAGGTTGGTACGTAAATAATATATTATCTATGTTGCTATGTAAATTATATTGTAGAAAAAAATAGAGTTTTGGTCCTTATATCTTTGATAAAGGTTACTTTTAATTTTTATATCTTTAAATTAACAAACTTGTTCTCAAACTTAAAAAAATATGTTAATTTATTAATTTTTTCAACTTTGTAACATATACAATATAATTTTCTTTAATTTAATCTAGAGTAACATATTGGTATTTGAAGCAACAATAGATGTCATCAATTATAAAATGAGAGGGTGAACAAATTTTTGAGGCAATTGTACATTTATCCTTAAAAATTGAACTAATTATAAGGTTGTCATTTATCCATAAAAATTAATAAAAAAGGTTTTTAAATTATTTTTGTTATAATTTTAACTATATTTTAAAATCATAACACTTGATTTTCGGTAACTATACATAAAAAATTACTAAAAAATGTACTTAATGCATTGAAAAATAAATCTTTTCCTGGTAACTAATTTTAATATTCATACTAACTAGTAGAAGTAAATTGTAAGGTTTATAAAAAACTATTAAACACTTTATTTTATATCTTATTATACAAAAGGAATTATTTTATACAAATTATAACCATAACTATAACAACGAAGGAATTTGTTATAATGTTTTACCGATTTTAGAAATATATGATTTTATCGAAAGAGTAAGTGAAAAAATTTACTCTTATGGCACAATATTTTAAAAAATAAATTAAAAATTATATATTTAAAAAAATTAATATATTTAAACAAAGGTTAGCGTGGGCCTACGCATAAGCCACATCATGCGTTGCGTGGGCTGAGCCGGCACATGGTCTAATGTTTAGAGCTTGGGTTTAGCCCACGCACAGCCCAAGCATATTCCTTTATAAAACTCTCACATTTTTCAGATCCTGCGTGTGTTGTCTTCTCTATTTTCCCCAAAATTTCAACTCTTAAACCCTAACATCCACCGCAGCGCCTGTGACCCCCAATTTCTTGACCATTTTGGTTCAAATTACATCTTCACTACATTGTAAGTTTGATTTTGCTTGATTGTTCGGTTTAATATTTTATTTCCTCATTAGATTTTTTGATTTTCAATTTTTAGTGGGAGTTTGAGCGTGGTCGACGGTGGTCCAGTGGTTGGCGGTGGTCTGGTGGTTGACGGTGGTCGGAGCTTCACAGGTTAGTTGAACTGTTTGTTTTGAAAATATCCTGTATGTACTCTACTGCTTGAAACGTGCCTCTGTTATTTTCTTTTAACCCTTAAGAATAAGATTGAAACTTGTTGCATTAATGTTGATTCTTTGATTAAGACATTGTTGATGAGAAGCAGGCATAATTGTCGTTTATGTTGGTCTTTTGTAATGGAATAACACTTTGAATCAAGTTTCCATGTTTCATTTTGGTTATTAAATCACTTAAAGAATATGAAGTTTTGATGACTAATATGATTCACCTTTTAAAGTTCCAAATCTTGAAAAAGATAGCCATATATTAGTTGTTTTTAATCCTCCCAGTTATCAACCAACTGCACTGCAGATATTCATTTTTTGTCTCTTTGACTACTGTGTTGTAATGTGAGAGAAGAGACTATTGGATTCTAATATTTATGGTGTGGCATATCTAGTTATAAGAATTTCTTATGATTTCAGACATGTTGAAAGTTTTAAAATCATGTTTGAACCTCAAATGTTGGCAATACAAATTCATTTTCGAACTTGAAAAAATTAAGAATAATATCTTCTTTACTTCAAATAATGAAATAATATTTTTAATTTTGTTAATCAATAAGCATTTAGAAAAATTGAAATCTTACTCAACATACATTTTTTAGAATGTGTAACCACAAAAATCAAATTACATCAGATGCAAAAGTAAATATAATAAGAAAGAAGGTTTAACGAGATATTAAATTCACGTTTAAGGATTAAATTCACGTTTAAGGTTTTCACTCAACGGTACACATTTCTCCTTCCAAGATTTGCAGGAGTTTCATTTCAAAGGTTTTTTAAAAACCTATCCTTGATTTACTGGATATGAATGTTAGTCATTGATCAAAAAGAAGCCGCTCCCAACTTATTTATACTCTTTAGCCTTACTGGTTGGGCGGGGCCCGGCTATTGTCAGTCCTAGTTCTTGGGTTTGTTTTTTCTCATGGTTCTTTTAAAAGATCCTTGCATGGTTTTTAATGAAATGTGTTGTTGTATTAAATTAAATAGATAAATACAAGACAATTGTAATTAGTTGTGGCAATCATGTGTTAAAATAAAATAATTAATGTGAATAATGAAAAGAGAGACAAAAATAATATTTATTTTATTAATTGCTCTATTAATTAATACAATACAATTTTATTTATTTTTTTGAATAATGTGTTAAAATATGTATTTAAAAGAGAGAGAAAAATAATATTTCAAACGTTTAATTGAGAAAATATGAAAAGAGAAGATTTCGTTTATTAACTTATATAATAAAATAATAATATAAAAAAATAATTAAATAAGAAAAAAATTAAGATAAAAAATTAACTTGTATAAGATTAACTTATAAGATTTCGTTTATTAACTTGTATACTATGATTATAATATAAAAAATTATTTAATTAGTTAATATATCATGATAACTTTACCCTATCAATTTAATTCTGTCTTATTTTTTAATTAATTAAAATGATCATGAGAGCTACGTAAAATAACATAATATTTGTTTTTTCTTTTGTATATTTTCACAAAACCCTTACTTTCACGTCACCACCACTTTTACAGAAAATTTCAATTATCACTACTACAATAATAAATTTCTTACCCTTTATAACCTTTTTAATTGTTGTTTTTATTATTGTAACATTTTTTTTAGATAAAAATTGTAACATCTTCCTTTATCAATATGGATACTGCTAAGATTCCCTTTGAAAGAAAAAATTTGTTATTTATACATATTTATCATTATTACATGTATCATACTTCCTTATAAGTTGTCACACTAGTGTCTAAATTTTGTTATGCTATAAATATGGAAAAACATAGGGTAATAATTTTGTTATATGTGACTAATTTTGTTTTGTCTACCTTATGACTTTATATTTAAATTTCAATTTTAATTCCAATTTCTCATAAGCAGACAACTTAGTCCAATAAGTGGACTATGTTGTTCATTAGTTACAGATAACCAAATCATAACTTAAGTTTATTGAGTAGTAGACTCTTGTAAACCACGACCTACGTGCTTTGACAATAACTACGTAAGGTTATCAATTAATGTAATAAATTGAAGTCAAAAGCACTTTCTAATTGAAATGCATGTTGAAGATTGCAACGATATCAAACATTTATGAAAGTTGATACCAAATGTTGTGGTGTGTTCACATGTTGCCTAATAACTTCATGTTCTATGTGTAGAACGATGGATCGACACTAGATGTATGATATGCTTGATTCTTCAAGGAGATTGAAGCAACACTTCATTGATGGAGTCTATGAATTTGTTTCAAAGGCAATAGACCGACCTTCGAATACACAGGATGGAGGGATAAGGTGTCCCTGTATGAGATGTATTTGTCAGAAAATCCTTCAACCTTCTCAAGTCAGGGCTCATCTCCTACAATATGGGTTTCAAGCGAACTACCACATATGGGTTTATCACGGAGAAGATCGACAAACTGATGACAACTTAGGTTACGCATCCACTAGTTATGATAACATGCAGTTTCAGTCAGTTACTGTAGTGGCGTATGATGCATACATGCAGGTAGCGGACATCACAACTCATTATGAACATGTTGAAAATCAAGGTATGCACGAAGGAGAGTCCCCTAACTCAGAGGCCCAAAAGTTTTATGACATGTTAGCATCTGCGAATGAACTGGTTTTCGCTGGAGCAGCAGAGTCTCGATTGTCGATAGCCATTAGGCTTTTGGCCAATAGAATGAATTGGCATACCACACAAAAGGCCTTAGATGATTTTATGCAGCTGGTACTTAACATTGCTCCAAGAGAAAATTCCATCCCCAAAAACTATTACGAGGTAAAAAAAATTGTCTCAACTCTCGGATTGAAGTCTGTAAAGATTGATTGTTGTTAGGCTGGTTGCATGTTATATTATAAGGATGACAGTCAATTAAATGAGTGCAAATTTTGTGGCCTCCCAAGATATTTGCCGACCAAGGGTCAGAACAAAAGATATAAGCAAGTGACAGTTAAAAGAATGTTCTATTTGCCGATCATTCCAAGATTACAGAGATTATATGCTTCAATGGATTCAGCAAGCAAAATGAAATGACATCATGAAAACAAACGGGGTGATGGCTTATTGCAACATCCAAGTGATGGAAAAGCTTGGAAACACTTTGATAACGTATATCCCGATTTTGCAGCTGACCCACGTCATGTAAGATTAGGTTTATGTTCCGATGGGTTTACTCCCTATGTGCAAGCTTCAACATCTCCATATTCTTGTTGGCCGGTATTTCTAACTCCCTACAACTTATCCCCTGAAATGTGTGTGACAAAACCTTACATGTTTCTAACTTGTCTGATACCTGGTCCAACAAACCCAACAAAGAAAATAGATGTGTACTTGCAGCCGCTCATTGATGACTTGCAACTACTATGGAATGAGGGTGTCTTCACATATGACATCTTTGGCAAAGAAAACTTTGTTATGTGAGCATGCTTGATGTGGACAATAAATGATTTTCCAGCATATGAGATGTTGTCAGGCTGGAGAACTAAAGGCAAATTAGCTTGTCCTCATTGTATGGAGGACACAAAAGCATTCACATTGAGACATGGGGGTAAAGCTTCTTGGTTTGACTGTCATCGTCGATTCTTGCCAACAAATCATCCTTTTAGGAAGAGTCAGAGGAGATTTCTTAAAAACAAAACTGAAATGGATGGGCCACCTTACGTCATGAATGGAGGCTAATTATGGGGGTTTCTCAATGATTTTCCAAAAGTAACTGAGGGTCCATTTGATAACTTGCCGGGGTATGGACAATTTCACAATTGGACTAAACGATCTATATTTTGGGATCTCCCATATTGGAAGGATAATCTCTTAAGGCACAACCTCGATGTCATGCATATTGAGAAGAATTTTTTTGACAATGTCTTTAATACTGTGATGGATGTTAAAGGCAAAACAAAGGACAACCACAAGGCTAGATTGGATCTCGCTGAGTTGTATGTTCGGGGGGACTTAGAGTTGATCCAGTTACCAAATGGAAAATTAGCAAAGCCAAAGGCCAACTACACCTTCTCACCAAAAGATGTGAAATTTGTTTTTAAATGGATGACCGAATTGAGGATGCCAGATGGATATGCTTCTAATATTGCAAGATGTGCAAATCCTGAAAAAGGAACTTTGCATGGGATGAAAAGTCATGACTGTCACGTTTTTATGGAGTGTTTACTTCCAATTGCTTTTCGATCATTACCAGACTTTGTATGGAGTGCTCTTGCTGAATTAAGTCGATTTTTTAAAGACTTATGCTCTAATACATTAAGAATGGATGATGTTGTTAGAATGCAAGAAAATATACCAATCATCCTATGTAAGTTAGAAAGAATATTCCCTCCCGATTTTTTTGATTCAATGGAACACCTTGTCATTCATCTACCTATGGAAGTATTACATGGTGGTCCTGTTCACTATCGGTGGATGTATCCATTTGAAAGGTAACGAGTGACATCTTAATTTCAATATCAAACATTTTTCACAACATCTCACAATTGTTTTGTTGTAGGTTAATGATAGATGCAAAAAGATCAGTGGGTAATTTAGCACGCGTAGAAGGATCAATTTGTGCATTCTACTTACATCGAGAAATAACATATTTTTGCTCTCATTATTTCAAGAGTATGACCTTGTTGGGAAATACAACTTTGAGAAATGATCCTCGACAGGATTCAGATAACAAAGTGCATAACACGTTGTCAGTTTTTAATAGATGTGGACGTCCAAGTGGATCCACCAAAGATCATTGGTTCACAGATAAAGAATTTCGATCTGCCCATGTTCATATCCTTATCAATTGCACCGAGGTTAAACCCATATTGGAGTAAGTTAATTTCCTTGAGATTTCAACTCAATTATGATATCTTAGTACTCTACTAACTGCTTGAATGTCTTTGTCAAGATTGTTCTTACAAATGTACTCTATCAATGACCAACATGCCTCAACATTTATACATACCAATTTTCCTGAATGGTTCAAGCATTATGTAAGTGAATTTAGGGCCCTCAATGGTTTTATTTTACCTAAACCCTATAAATAATTGAGTTTTTTATTTTATTTCATTACTATCTTATAGGTTAACGATGAAATGAATGAGACAATTGATCCAAACTTGAAGGCGTTGGCTTGGGGACCAAATTCAAAGGCCACATCATGGAATATGTATTTTGTTAACGGGTATAAGTTCCATACCAACACATGGACTCATGGTAAAAAAACAACAAACAGTGGTTTGTATGTTAAAGGTGTTACAGATGGAGGACAAGATGACTTTTACGGTATAATTCAACATATTTATGAATTAGAGTATATTGGCCTCACTAAGAAGATTCCCCTTTTTTATTGTCAATGGTTTGATCCTACAATCAATGTTGGGACGCGATATCATTCTCAATATAATATTGTCGAAATAAAGTTAAGCGGAAGATATGCTTTGTATGATCCATTTATACTTCCACAAAAAGCAATACAAACTTATTTTGTCAATTACCCAAACATATGTAAGAACCTTCGTGGGTGGTGCGTTGCAATCACAACAAAATCCCGAGGACATGTTCAAGTTGACCACATCGAAGATGAATTGCCATATCAAGCTGATGAGACCCCTGTTGTGTTACCAGTTGAGAGAATTGAACAATTTCAAGGTTTAGCTGACACCTCCATCATTGCAGAAGTTGATGATGATCATATTGAAGCACTTGTTCATGACACAGATGAAGATATCAACATCTCGGAAGAAGAACATCAAGAAAATGACAACAACAATTAGGAAAATTCAAACTTTAATGACAATGATGTCTAACGTATAAAAATTTTTATATACTAAGTTACGCCCAAAATGTCATATTTCTATAATTACACTAATATTACATTAATAATTTTTTCAGGAAAAATGGTTAGGACTAGGGGCAGAGACGGTTCCATTGTTCGACGTAACCAGCGTAGACGTGGAGTTCCCACATCTTTGCATGGTGAGCTTGCTATAGACCTGGGAAGAATTCCTTATTCCGGGCTATCACCATCGTCTGATGGGAACTCACATGGTTCCCATTCCTCCACCCCGTCTTCCTCCTTCCCCTCATCCTCCACTCACTCATCAAATCCTTCTTCCTCCATCCCATCCTCCTCCCACCATGCATTTACATTTTCTCCCCCTCCTTCGACCTTATCACCCTACCATCCTTACGTTCCATCACCCCCTCATCCCTCCGTTAGTGATCCATTGATACATACCTTATCACCATATGTTCCAGCACACCCGGTCTCATGCTGGTATAGCCCACCACATTGCTGCTCTACCAGGCCCCTCGTCCTCTGGTCCTTATGTTTACCACAGTTCCACGGCCTAACTCCATCCGAGTTTCACTTCACCACCCCAGCCCACTATTGCTCCATTCTACCCTTCTTTTGTTCCTCCCTTTGTGCTCCACACCTCACCTCCCTCAGTGCAGGCATCAGGTGATGATGGTGACCATGCTACAGCTACTACTTTCGACCACGAGTTACCTACTCAGGAGCCTCAATACGATCCTAGTGGAAGGGTTATAGTCAAGCCTTTGGGTAAAGGATAAGTAATATTATTTTATATTTACATTTCAGTTCATTCTTTCTAATGTGAATGGTTAATAAATCTATTTCTATATTTTGTAGTTGGACACCAAATCAACATGCTGTTGAGACTATCGGGCATTGCATCAGGTCATCATTTTGGGGATCTTTCTATAATTATGATGCCATGACTGAGGACGACCAACTAAAGTGGTGGACTGACTCTAAGGTCACTTTATTTGATTACCATACATAGCTCTAATGACATAATTTTCAGTAACATGATATTAACTTATATATTTTTCCTTTTTATATAGTAGAGTGACTTGGGCCCCGTAGGATGAATGGTAGATCAGGAAGGTTTACGAGTCAAAAGTCAGAAGAAGACTTTCTAACATCTTGACCAAAGCAAGAGCATGGGGCTCCCGACCTACATGAATGGGTGAGGAAGCATGGGCTGGACTGTTGAGGTATTGGGATACCCAAAAGTTTAAAGAACAGTCATTGCAAAATAAGATTAATCGGAATACGGGTCGGGGTAGAGTATTGAATTCATCTGGTCGTAAATCACATCTGGACATTGCACTAGACCTGGTAAGTATTCTGACTAACTTTACTACATATTATTTAGTTTAATTTTTTAAAAGTAAGTTTTCTTTCTTATACAACCTTTGCAGGAACGTAAAAATGGTCATCCAGTTGAACCTGATGAGTTGTTTATGGCCACTCACAAGAATAAAAAGGGTCTATGGTTTGATACTCACTCACGCGAGACTTATGTAAGTTTAATCTTAAAATTTTCTTTAATCCGTTCTTAATTTTTCATCTAATTTTCTAACATTTCGATGTTATAATCAATGTGTAGGAAAATTATCATCATCGATTAAGGGCCATACAATCAGAAAGTTCATCAGGTTCCAACATTGATGCTCCCCAGCTAGATGCAGAAACCAAGCTCCAAGCTTGGTAGGAGGTTGTTGGAGGAAAGAGTAGAGGTCGAGTTTATGGCACAGCAGACTTGGCTGCTAACTACCGCGAAGGAGTGTCTTCCCTCACTCAGCCGTCATTCATTGCTACTGCCACTGATTACTCTACTCAAATGGCTTGAGAAGAGCGATTTCAAAATCAACTCAACGAAGCAAAGGAAGAAGCAAGAACGGCAAGGGAAATAGCTAGAGAGTTGCAGGACTAGATGAAGTTCATGCAGCAAGAGTAGGAAGAATCAAGAATGGCAAGGGAAATAGCTAGAGAGTTACAGAACCAAATGAAGCTCATGCAGCAACAGCTTGCCACCATGATGGAGCATCAACGTCCTGATACTTCAACTGGTACGAGTCAAGTTCAACCACACTATGATGAAGCTCATGACCACCACCCCTTCTATCAGTTCTAAATATGGCCTACTTGTTTTTTTTCTCATTTTGTTTTAAAACTGTAATTTTATTTTTAAACACTGCAGTTTAATATTTCATTGGACTATAATTAGAATTTAGTATTTTAATTCAAAATGGACTATAATGTAATTATGCGTATTCTTGTTAATGGATATTTTCTAGTTTTCAGGGATTTGTTTTCAAATTTTTAATTTTTTTTTAAATTGCTCTTTGCTTGGGTTAAGCCCACGCTGACGTCAATTAAATATTTAATATTTCACATCATGCGAGGGTCAAGCCCATGCAAGAATAAAAGTAATATATTCTTTTTCTGACTAATGTGAGGGTTAAACCCCGCAAGCTACGAAATAAATTATTTATTTTATTATAAGCGTGGGTCAGGCCCCCGCAAATTGGACGTAATAAAATATTAATAATTTACGTATGCGAGGGCTCAGCCCACGCTGCCCTCATGATTACATTTTAAGCGTGGGTCCAGCCCTCGCAAGCTTCTGCAACTTCTGTGTGGGTCTGACCCACGCATGCTTTATTATATTTAATTAAGCGTGAGCTTGTGTGAGTATAGCCCACGCAAGGTAGCTTCCACCTAAACAGCCCACACTACCTTTGCTTTGCGTCAACCAACCTAGCATGGGTCTCTTCCCCACGTTATGCCCACGCATATGCATGGGTTTTAGGTGTTTTACGTGGGCTTTTGGCCCACACTATTTAATAGTTTTCCTATAGTGATTGTAGGAGGAACCGACATTAAAAAAATACTTTTTACGTCAATTTTTTTCATAATCTTAGAAGAAAAGTTATGTAGTTTTAAAAGTACACTACAAGAAAATTAATGTTTAGTATTGACAGAAAAATAAAAAACTATAGCTAACAAATAAAAGTCGATCCTAATTAGTAAATATTATTAAATTTGCATCTTAGATGCAATGGAGTATAAAATTGTGGAGGTTAATTCACTAATGTCGGTTAAGACAATACTAATTAATCCTGTGTCAACAAAACTGAGACCAATGCTTTTTATTTTAAAATTTATTTAAATAATTTTTTAATATGAATTTAATTTACATCAATATGGTCAATGCTAATGAGTATAATTTACAATAAAGACAATTAAAATAATCTAGCTGTAAAACTATTGACTAAGAACAAAGAAGAAGATAAAATTTTAAGAAAGAAGACTCTACATTTAATAGAACACTAGGATTTTCTTCTTTCATCTTAAGTTTTGTACAAATTGTATAATTGAATTTTTTTTCTTTTATTCTTTGTAGGACTTTGTAAAAACATAAGTAAACTCTCTTTGGACCTCAATTGAGCCTTGATTTGGGATTGAAAAGTCAATCAAAAATCTTAGAAAGCCAAGTCAAAATCTCGACCTAGTCGTGGAGAAGAAGGGAGAAGAAGGTTTGGAACATCGATGTCCCACATCATGTGGAAGATGCCCATACATATAATTGAGGCGCTACACATTCAACCAAGGAAGGCTTCAAATTTAGCTTGTTTTAGTGCCTTTTAGTCTTACATTTTTTTGTTTCATAAAGTGCCAAGTATATATAAATAGGACTCTTGGTCCTTGCACAACTCACTATTGAATTTGAATTAATGAGCATTCTCACAATTTTCTTGTTCTTTAGATCATAATGCGTTCTCCTAAGTTCTTCACCAAGAAACATTCCTTGGAAGATTAACAAAATTTTAAGTTTCTTTCAAGAAACTTGGGAAATTTTGAGAATTTTCTTTCACTACTTGAATATGCTTCGATCATATGGGCACCATAGCTAGACATGGACGTTTTCAAGAGATTAATTCTCCTTCTTTTCTTCTTGTCTTAATTTTTAGTCTTGTTCATATTTTCTTTGAGTTTAGGATAGTTTAATTTTCAATGTATAAATTTGTTCTTAATTGATTCAATTTTTTTTTTCCAATGGTCTTGAATTAATTGCATGTTCTATAAACTTTATAATATGTTTTTTCTCAATATTTTATCGTAGTTTGATTTTATTTTTAAGCATGATTACTTAGCTTTAAATTTTTAAAATATTCTAGGTTGTTTAAAGTTTTTTTTAGTTCATTTAATTGTTCACAATTCTCTTAGAAGTAGTCTCAAAATTTTTGCATAATTTTTCTAGGTCTTCAACATTAAAACCGAAATGTATACTAGTTTTTCTTCTTGATTTGAGTTGTCCTTTCCTTTTAGTTCATAAGCAAAGTTCTAAAAATAAATTCGTCAATTACCTATAATATTTTGAGACATTTTAATCCACTTTCTTTGAGTTTTTAAGTTGAATAATTTTCTTGAACATGATACATGCATTTCTTTGTTGATTAAACAATACTAGAAAATTATTAAATAGTGACTGAAATTAGTGACCCGAAAAGCTAGTCATTATCGATGACTGAAAAAAATTAATCACAAATTCGGTCACAAATTCGGTTAGTGATTCGGTCAAAGATTCGATCACAGATTCGGTTATAGATTCGATCACTGATTTGGTCACAAATTCGATCACAAATAAAAATAATAATAATAATAATAATAATAATAATAATAATAATAATTTTAATTATATTTTTATAATAAAAACAATATTATAAAATTTTAAAAATATTTCTAAAATCGGTCACAAATTCGACCACAGATTCGATCACAGAAATCGGTCACTATACATCAACGACCAACAAAATAACGATTGATGTGTTTGGTCACTAAATCGATTACTATTTTAATCAGTGATCAATTTTTTGATTACTATCAATGGTTTTTCTAGTAGTGAATTTGAGCCTAAGTTGTGAATTATTTGCAGAATTAAATGAAGAAAAGTGAAACGTATGACCTTATAATCTAAAAATAACAAGAAAAATCTTAAAACAAAAATAAAATAAAATAGGTTGAACTATATACAAACCAAGAAACAAAAGAATAGGACAACTCACACTTCATTCTACACTCTTAGATGGACTTGCTTATTTTTCTACTTGTCTTATGACTTTAATGGTATGAAAACATTTTTGAGTAAATCTTTTTTCTTAATTCCAATTGAAATGTAATTGTATATGTTTTATATGTTCTTATTAAACTTTAACTTTATTTTAATACTCATATTCTAGACTATTCATTAGATTGCTTGCCTTCTTTTAAATTTGCCTTAATTTTTGTTTATTATTTCTTTTGAATTCGTGAGTTTCATAATCTATATTCTTTCATTTAATGGTTTTCCACTCTTAATTGAGCTTTTGTTGATTATAAATTCTTACTCTTGGGTGAAAATGAAAACGCTAGACTCGTCTTTCATTTCTACAAACCCCACCTCGTCCTAAAGTTACATTTAAAGTGTTGGTGGAGAATTGTTGAAGCTACTCCTTGGTGACCTTAAGAGGCAAGAAAAAACTAAAAGAGAGTACAAAGACTTGATAGAGGAATACATTTGAGAGTTAGACTGAAAGTCACAAAAAAATCCATAAAATACATCAAAAGTAAATTAGTGACAAAATTTTTCCATCATAAACACCAAAACCACTAAAATTTGTGGCTAATATGTTTGTGTTCTTAAAGTTGTTTTTGAAAAATATCTTCGGTACAATCCTAGATTCTAAAGTGAACATTGTAATAGAAATGTTTTAGTCTTATGAAAATGTAACAAAACGCTCACAAATGTGAGTTAGACTTTCACCTTAGGATTCATCTAGTTTACATTGAATTTTATTTTCTCTAAAAACTTTATGTTATTAGCCTTAACATATGGCAAAAAACTGGGTCTTGCTTCTATATTTGTTTGGTCCATAGACAGGTACGTGCACACACTCACTTGAAAATTTTTGTGAAAATCTTTGTCACTCCATTTTTTGAAAACCTTTCAAAATATTAGAAAATCTATTGATGAAAAAGTTTGTGACCATTCTCGGCATTCTAGTGTGTATAGAATTATAATTCATAAGGAGTTGAATCTAAGAGGTGAGATTAGAAACTAAAAAAAGGACTTTAACAAAAAATATAAGAAATTCAATGAGGAATTCAAGGAAAGAGGTCAAGAGATAAAAACCATGTTTTCTCAATTAATGCAACAAATGCGATATTGCGAGTAGCATCAATTGTCCTGTGCGGAGGCCAGATGGACCAAGTCATAATCGAATTTTGACGTTTAGACTGCTACGCTCTTAAATAGAAATAGTTACGACTGACTAATGGCTATAACTTTTGACCTAATGGTAAACACTCAATCTAACAATTGATATAAGAGCAAATGTCATGAGTTCAATTTGCAGTAGGACAATTATTTAGGGGGAGATTGTTGTAGGTTGCACAATTGTCCCGTGCCAGAGGCCAAATGGGCCGAGTTAAAATCGAAGAGTTCAATTTCTAATAGGACAATTGCTAAGGGGGAGATTGTTGCGGGTGACATCAATTGTCTCATGGTGGAGGCTAGGTGGGTCAAATCATAATCAAATAATGAAGCTTGGATTACTATGCTCTTAAGTAGAAAGATTTACACCCTGGCTAATGGCTATAGCTTTTGACTTATTGGTAAGTGCTCGATCCAACATGTGAGAAAACCTACGAGCAAACATAGAGAGGGTTTAAAAATAAAAAAAGAACATTATAAGAAACATAAGGTAGACCTTCCTCCCTTCTATTAAAATGATAATGTTAAAAAATATTTAGATTTCAAGAAGAAGGTTGAGCAACTTTGTGAATGCCAACAAAAGGATGAAGTGAGAAAAGTATCCATCGCTACCTTAAATTTTTAAGGATATGCCATATCTTGGTAGAAACAAAGGAAATATGATGTTGTAATTGGAAGAAAAATAAAGATATTCAAATGACATAAGTTAAATGTTTGCATGAGAAGAAAATTTGTCTTGTCTTCTTATGAGAACAATAAAAGGTTTAGAGAAGAAATGAAAAAGCTTGTAGAAAAAGGTAAAAAATTTGTCTTGTCTTCTTATAAGAATAATAAAAGGCTTAGAGAAGAAATGAAAAAGCTTGAAGAGAAAGGCAAAAAATTTATAGTAGGCCACTAGTGAAAAATAAGATTTTACATCAAGATACAACGTCAATTAAAAGGAGATTGTTGTAAACAAAAAATGTAGTGACAATTTTGTAAATAAATGAGAACATATTACATTTGTTAACAGGGTAACCAATGTAATAAATAGGCCAAAACATCCCACAAAGCAAATTTTGACGTGCGTTACTTATTACATTTTTTGTTGCTCCAACAGATGTAATAAAGTGACTTCTACATCAGTTGTGAGCTCCAATCGATGTAGAAAGTGACGTTATATGCTCCAATCAAGAACACATTTTGATGCGGACTTATTACATTTGTTGTTTAAACAACCGATGTAATAAATATGTTTTTAACCTAACATTTTTACTACCTTTGCTATTTGTCTTTCTCTCACACAGCTTGAGTCTCTCTAGTATTTGCATTCTATACTTGTGTTCTCTACTACTTGGTCATTGTTTTCACCCTCATTTTGTTCCTTTGCTAGTATCTTTCATTAACTTTTCTTTGTTCCGCATTTTCGACATGAGCGTGTGAATGTCTGGTTCTACCTTTATCCTCTTGTAACTTCTCTTTGCAATAGGTTAGTATTTTTGTAAAATTCATAAAAAATAGTTAGAAATTTACTTTTTACCTAAATATTTTAGCAGCAACTTGGTTTAGTGGATATTTGATTATAGAGTTCTTACATTGTATAAATTTATCATAGATTTTGAGTTCTCAAAATTTAGGACGAAAAAACTTCAAATAATCATAGAGAGAGCTTGGATTGAGACGCTCCAAAAATAAAAGTTGCTTGAAATGAAGTAACGAATATGGTGGGCAATAGGTTAGTTTGAGTCATCATTTGACTCTTCAAGCTTTCAAGACACATTCATTCAACTTTGGGGCTCTTAGTTGGCACCACATATGCTTGTCATTCTAGTAATCTTATTGTAATTATTACATTCCTCGAATCTAGGAAACTACCCTTTTCATTCCCTAATCATAGTTAACTTTCTTTGTGATTCTTGGAACTCATATTGGACAAAATACACTTCTACAAAGGAGTGTCCTCTCTCGCAAAACTATAGAGATACAGAGAGATGAATGAGAAGTAGAGAGTTTCTTTTAAAAGAGTGTCTTTAGAATTGAAAGAGTTTTTATTCTCTTATATTTGGAGTCTTATCTTGAGAAACTTTCTCAAGTGGTAGCTTGCTTTGCACTTATCCTTGGAAATTCTCCATCAAGGTGGTGTGTTCTTCATCTTCCCCTCCCTCCAATCCATTTTAAGTTTTATTTTGTTTGTTTTCTTGTTGTCATTTGTGTTTCTTGGTGACTGAATGCTTTCTTTGTCCATGACTTCTCATGGTTACGCTTATGTTGTGTTTATTTTGAATGGATTTTATTCTCCATCTCCTAATGAGTTTATCTATATCTTACTCAGCCCATACAACTCATGTCAATATCTTATCAATTCCCTATGATTTATAAATTTTCTCAATAAACTCAAGGAACTAAATTGATTGTATCAACAAGACTTCCCTTTGAATTGTCTTCTTTCAAGGATGTTTTACAATATCTTAGAACATCAAATCTATATAATGGGCAATACAAGGAGTTCAATAGAGATAAAGTCTTTTCTCTTTCAATAATTTACTAGCCAACACATAATTTATTCTATTATCTGTAATAAACAACATTTTCTTCTCCAATCCCTTCTACAAGGGTATCGAACATATCAAAAGGCTTTTTTCATGTATTTACAAATTTAGAACCATCACTAGACTTGACAAACATTGTCTCTGTAAGGGGAGCTCACAAAAAAGTTAGTCAAACATTGTTGCTTTTCATCAGCCCATGCATCTCACGTGATAGAACAACCATGTTTTGCTCCATTGCAATTTATGATCTTTTAACAACTTCTTAGTGTAGTCAACTTCTTTGTTAAGAGTAGAATTCTAATTTCATGATAAGTAGGAGCAAGGAAATTTGGTCCATAAACACTTATAGAATCAATCATATCTTGAAAATTCTTTACTTTTACAAAGTTTAACAACAAACCTGGTTGGTACAAAAATCGTGTAATATATTGATGACTGCTATCTTTAAATTTTTGTCACATGGTTCTTTAATATTAACTTGCCTTAGCTTTTTTCCTTTCTTTTTCTCTTATGTATTGCAACATTTGGATTTTTACAAAACATATCTATTGGTTCTCTTTCTTCCACCACTATTTCTCCCCTTATTATTACTAACTATGAAAATTTCAACTTCATCTTCACTCTCATTATTGTAATAAGTTGCACTATATGCAAGATTGATGGAAGAGTTGACTATTTTTCTTTAAATAATTTTCAAAGCTCATCACTCACATTTTTTAAAGTCTTGGTGTAAGGAGCAACGTTGCTCTTTGTCATCAAATGTTCTTGAGTTATAGTAATTTCTCCTTTTATAACTTTTCCATAATAATTTTATACTTGTATTTAAGTTTGCTTCATCTGTGGAATGATTTTTTTTTTTTTTTTTTAAAGTAAAAAATTAAATTAATGAAAGCTCTTTAGAGATATCCCAATCTTAATACAAAAACAAAAGAAAATGGTTCTCCAAGGTCCTACAGAGTAATTTAGCAATGGTTATACAATAAAACTATCTTGAGACTGCCTGATACAAAATGAACAATTCAAAAGTTCATCTGCTTAGTTCATTAATAATTACAAAGCTCTTTGAAATTGCAACTTCTTAGACAAAGTGTTGTCTTTGCTTGTCACCAACAAGCTATAATTTTGATATGATTTCATCGTGAAGAAAGCCGCGCATAATACCAATACAACACCATCGAGAGCTTGGAAAATTGAGATAGGCTACTCTTCCAATCCCTAACCGAGCCTCGACCCTTATTTATTCTACAGAGTATTGACCTACAGAAAAAAAACCAACAGCCACACAACCACTAATATCCACCTTACTGGTTTGTTGTACAAAACAATAAACATTGACCTATGCAGACAAACCACAGCCAAAGCTACCTATCCCTCTACCGAGGAATGCTTTCCGACAACCAATAGTCATTAGACATTATTCTTGATGGAAAATAGGCATATTTTTTTAGAAAATAATTATAATGAAAGTGAAAATGAAGAAAAAAACTTAGAAACAATGCTGCCAGTAAATAAAAATATTTTGAAAAAAGAAAAATACTCGCCATCAGCGTCGATAGTAATGGCAATGAGCAACCGCGAGTGGCAAGCAACAGTTTGAGTGAAAGAAGGAAGAGGCTGCACATTAGGCTATTAGGTAAAATTATAATATTTAAATTGGTCTGTTATGGCACAACTCCACTTAAATTTATAATATTTAAATTGGTCTGTTGAATATAGGGTTTCATTTTTCGGATGCGTCTCACGTCGCCACTTAGCCTCCTTCATTTTTCAATAGGTCTCGCGCTGCCACGTAGCCTCCATAATTTTCCGATGGTCTCGCACCTCGTGCTGCTGCTCATGTTAAGGTTTCTCTTTGCCTTTCTCGCCATCTTCGTTCACGCTAGCATCTCGTGATTCAAAAGGCACCCACCAAGGGTCATCGTAAGAAACCTATATTGTCACAGCTATATTGTGACGACAAGCGGTAAATCTTCTACCGATTTCTACCATGATGCTGCTATAACCAGTTTTTGTAATACTGGTCACAACAGATCATATTATTTTAATAAAATAAAAAGCTTAAAACTGTAAAAAAGAGAGTTGAATTTTGAGATGGGAAAGTGTAGAGGTTGGCAAAAAAATAGAGGGTAAGGGTTTTAATATAGAGGAAGGAGGATGGAGGAGGTTGGTCCAGACAAAACTGAGCGTTAAAGTTTTAATTGAAGGAGTAAATGACTTTCAGAAAAATGGAAACAGAAGTGGTAATCCAAAAATGAAAGAGTTGAATTTTGAGAAGAGTGAATAGGACAAAAGAGGTTGATTATTCTTATAAAAATTAATGAGCCATTAAAATTAATTATTAGAGATTTCCATTTTTATAATTGAAATATTGTGATGAACCCAAAAAAAAATTGCTGTTAATTGATATCTTCAAAAATTAAGAACAACCAAACAGTTATCCAACGTAAGCATCTATATCTATATAAGGGTGACATGTTTTGCTGTCAACCATGCACCTGTGTGATCACGAACTCTCTTGTCTACACTGCCTAAAGAATTTCCTATAACCATGTCTGCATTCAAACTCTGTATTTGTTTGTTTTTCTGCATTGTTGGGATAGCTTCAGCTGAATCTGCTAATAATTTACGCCCAGACTTTTATACTTCACGATGTCCCTTGGCACTTCAAACCATTAAGGAAGAAGTAACCACTGCTTTGAGGAATGAACCTACCATTGGTTTAGTGTTCTTCACTCTTCATTTCATTGATTGCTTTGTTCAAGCAAGTCTCATTTTCCTTAACTTTTATGCCTTATACGTACGAACAGTGCACACAAATATGCTTCCATATACAATATCCTTCTAGATATATACAAAACTAAGCTGTATAATTTACTCTTTTAAAGTCACATCAAATATCACAGTCACACAGAAGTAGTCACATATTTATCAGATGAATGTGTGAGAAAAGAAAAGAAAAAGATTGACTTACAGAAAACTTGATCTTGATTTTTTCTGCTTTTCTTGGCTAAAATGATGTGCAGGGATGTGATGCATCAGTTCTGTTAAAAGACACAGAGAATTTCACGGGCGAACAAAGTGCCGTTCCCAATGCTGGTTCTACAAATGGTACGGATATCATAGAGAAGATAAAGGGTAGACTGGAAAAACTGTGCCCTGGTGTTGTTTCTTGCGCTGACATTGTAGCTGTTGCTGCAAGAGATTCTGTTGTTGCTGTAAGTTTTCAATTCATTCAAGAAAAGAAAAACTAGTTAGAATATTATTATATATATCTAGTTTACAAATTATGACTAATAATAGATAGATAGACAGATGAAAAGCTAGTATTTCAATATAACATACTTTCTTCAAATATTTAAGTTTCTAGTCTGAGTCAAATTTTGATGTTAAACACACATATTATGCACATATAATTTTAGATAAAACTTATGTAATATTGTAAGTATGGTGTTAAAAATTTAAGATTTGATCTATATATACGTGACGTGCATGATTGCTGATGGATGAGACTTGATGATTCCCAGCAAGGTGGACCCAGTTGGAATGTTGGATTGGGTAGAAGAGACTCAACAACTGCTAATATAAGTGCAGTTTCAACAGATTTACCTTCTCCCTTTATGAATCTTCCTCAACTTCTGGCTACATTCGGCAAAAAGAATTTCACAGCCAAAGAAATGGTTGCTTTTACAGGTTATAATCACTTGCCATAATGCACTCGCAATGTTGTTTATTCTATACATTAGGGCTATGCATGTAACTATAGATACACAAATGAAACTTCTTGTTCAGGTGTTCACACCGTAGGCTACGTCAGATGCTTATTCTTCCGAGCAAGAATTTATAACGAAAGCAATATTGATCCCTCTTATGCAAGATCGTTGCAAGCAAAGTGTCCCTTGGTAGGTGGTGATGATAACTTAGCTCCTTTAGACCGTTCCACTCCACACCGATTTGACAATGCTTATTACAAGAATTTACTGGAGAAAAAGGGTCTTTTACACTCTGATCAAGAGCTCTATAACGGTGGTTCCACTGATTCTATAGTTGAATTTTATGCCTCCAATCCTTTACACTTCAGAAGAGATTTTGCTAACACAGCGATCAAGATGGGAAACTTTGGTCCACTTTCAGGCAACCAGGGCCAAATTAGAAAACAGTGCAGCAAAGTTAATTGAGTATAATAATAAAAATTTCTTTTCAATAACAGTTCATTACTGATAAAAATATTATTTTAATGTAAGTCTCGAACACCTCAGTTTATTCAAATAAAAAATGTTTATATAATAATTTTTTATTTTAAGTAATTTAGTATATGACATTTATATTAAAATAATATTTTTATTTATAAATAACTGTTATTGAAAATACTTTTAATAACTATGGATACCTATTTTTGTCAAAGCCATATAATGTCACTTGCTTATTAAAGGCAATGGTTAATTACTAGATGTAATGGACTATTTAATATATTTCAAGTCATTTTAATATCAATTTTCTAATTAATCAGCAGTGTTAATTTTATCCGCTATCTATTAAAGTGAAATTTTGATTTTGTTTGAATATTATATAAACAATACCTCAAATAATAAGTTTTGTTATAAATAATGACATCCATATATGGGTATATAATTATTATTATTGTTCACAAAGTCTCTAACCAGATATGTATTAACAAGAATTTAAAATTCGAGTAATCTATATATTTGATTCTAGTGATATATAACTTTTGTTCAACATTTTTTAATAGATTGTTGTGAATTTAAACTAAAAGCATGGTATGCACTAATATTCACTAACGGGACAAGATTTAAAAAATTAATTATATTCATCTGAGGATAGAGAGCTCAAGAAATTGATAACATAAATAAAATAAGAAAAAAGAAATCCATTATGAGAGGAGTAGGATAAAGTACAAATACAAAACAAACATTTAAGTAAATCTAAACTGTCTATCCTATTCCTAAAGAAGTCATCCATGCAAAGAAGGAGGTGAACGACGTCAACCTATTTTGGCATATTGTTTTCCAGGAATAGCATGATTTAAAAACAAATTACTTAAATTTTTTTTATTTACAACAAAAAAATTAATAAATAAGGATAATGAGGTTACCCCAATCTATATATAAAAGATTATTTAAGCCTCAAAAAGAGACATAAGTAAATAATACTTCAAAAAGGAAAAGCATGAGACTTATAGTGCAGCCTACAAAAAAACCCCACAAACATAGAGCTGCTGACGAGAGGCCAATGCTAACGCAAAATAGGGGCACTATTACATGGAAATATAGAAACTATACTAATCACCAAAACATAAATGCTAAATGTTTTTTCAACTTTGCCTTCAAACAACCATTACACAACAGCAGGCCTACTCAAGCCAAATAGTTGCTGAAGTAATTCCAATCCATCCCTAAAACATTACCTGCTCAGTGAAAGCACAGTATAAATGATCTATGCACCATTCTGAATAGCTGAAAATCACCTTGTCAAAGTTGGCTTTAATAATAGCTCACGTTTTAACTTGTGCTAATGCAAACACCTCCACTGCGTCACATACCCTATTTCTAAAAATTATCTCATTCCTATGTTTCCATATTAAAGAGATAACGGTAAGCCAAACAAGGCCTCTCATCCTAAATCCTTTCCTTACTACCCCTGTGTGGCAAAAACCCAAAAAGTGTTCAGTTGGCCTACAATGATTAACTGATTAGATCCCAAACCATTTGTCACACATCTTTCAAATGAGACTCGACACATTACACATAACTAATAGGTGTTTCACACTTTCTTCATTACTATTGCACAAAGAGCATAGGGAGTTTTGTAGATGTATCCCTATTCTACTTAGTCTATCTTTTGTTGGCAGCTTGTCTTGGAATACCCTCCATCCACAGATCAAGAGGATGGTGTACTCTTCATTTTTCACATTTTATGATACACAGTATTGGCCCTCTCCTACTCCCCAAATGCAATATTATTTTATGCTTGCATTGTTGTATTTTCCCAATAAACTCCTCTACCATACTTTTTTCTCACTCAAACCACTCTCTTCTCCATCTTAAATTCCACACCCACTCTAAATCTTTCCAATCCCCTACCTTGTTCAGTTTTTGCATCTTTTGATTTGAGTTGGAATATAGCCTGGGAAATGCTTCTTTAAGAGGTTTTTCACCTACCCACATATCTTTCCAAAATAAAATTTTATTTTCATTCTGTCAACACCCAATTTCGTCCGGCCAAATAAAAATTATTTTTTTTGCAAATAAAAAAGGGAAAAAGATAAAAGAATAATAAAAATAAGAAATTAAAATTTTTTAACATGTGTTATTTAGTTTCTTTGCCATTTAGAATAAATAATAAAAAGAACTTTAACTTTATAAGTAAAGTTTGATTAAATAATAATGAAAAATAAGATAAAATGAAATTTGTAAAAAAAATGATAAAATAAAAAAAGGTGTTTAGTCTGTCTTAAAATAAATTGGATAGAAAAAAATTAAGTGAACCCAATTGAATAGGAGGTTCATTTATAAAAAATAGTAAAAAATGTTTTCTAAAGCCTAATTTATTAAGAGGTTATTAGAAATAAAAAAAAGTTACTTTTACACCTCACTTATCTACTAATTGTGTTTGTCACATAAGCCCTAAGGTTCACCATAGAACTATACTGCCCATCCAAGTCCCTATGTAACTTTAATATCCTTTTAATTGCCTGACAAATTTTATTTCAGAATTTCAAATACATTTTTTTTTGGCCTTTTACCTCCTCACACTTATCACATTTAAGTGTCATGCTTTTGACATTTAATCACCTATTCCTCTTCTCGTACTATTCCTCTTCTTCATACCCTCTTCTTCATACGTTTTATACTTTATTTCTCTATTATATTCTATCCACTTTATTTCATGGTGCAATTTAAAAAAGAGTTAATACAAAGGAGATGGAATAATTTATTCTTAATTAATAATCATGAGTGTTATGGAGGGGATGAAGGGATTAAAAAAAAAATTACAAATAATTGATTTTATTTTCTAAGGGGGGAAGACATAGAAATTGAGAGATACACATAATATATATAGATACTTAGAAATTTAAGAAAGAAAATATACTGAACAATCTTATTGTTAAAAGAAAATCTAAGAGTCCAATACAAAGTTACACAACTCTTGCATAGGAATTGGAAGAGCAAATCTCAACAAAAGGAAAAAGAAGAAGTCAGATTCTGCTACAAGGTGTTCAACTAGTATGTTGTTTTTACCATAGCCTTTGAGTTGAGTAGTTGTGTGATCCTTGTTGTTATTGTTGTGCATGTGTTTGATCATGGTTATATTTGCTCTGCACTAATTATGATATTATGTTAATTTTTGTATATACCTTATGTTTAAAGATAGAGTTAGAAATTATGAGTATAATTATACATGCTAAGCTGCTGCAATGCCACGGTAAATTCATCTTGCTAATAGGTTAATGTTTTAAGCACGTTCATACGCTTACCCGAAGGTCACTGCGTCTAGCATGATTTCTTTCCTCGACAACACAGGAAGCTATTATAACTAAATAAACTAGTCAGATTCACTCACTCAAAAGAACACTAATCAGTCTTTCAAAAAAACAACCATTTTTGGCCCTAATCATTCACAACCAAAACTAACTACAATTTTCCAAACAGAAATACCAGTTCAGAATTCCCAACAAAAATAGTCAATATCACCTTCCAGAAATTTATACGTAGTTAAAACCAAAAACAAAATTGAATCAAACCTATGTGGTTTCAAAGTTCCATCCAGAAATTATTGAAATTGAAATTGACATACCACCAAAGAAACCCAAATAACCACAACAAAGTTCATAAACGAAACTTAACCAATTCCATAATATTTAATCAACATCAGAACACCAAACCTTTGAAAAAAAATCCAACAATTTAGGAAATGCCCCGTACGAATCCAAAAATATACCAAACCCCAAGTTCAGAGACACTCCTAAATCGCAAAAATCCAAAACCAAAAAAAAGGCCTTAGAAACCACAACTTTGAAATAATAATCATAACTAGAGAAACCCGAAAAAATCAATGGCAGGGGAGGAGGGAGCCTACGCCGCTGGTGGCTACCGCGGCATCATCCCAATTACCTCCTTGCTGTCGTGCACCGCCGCTTGCCGGCGAACTTCCGCAGCGTTGGCGCCTTCCAAATAACTTCGCGCTTCACGCCATCTCATAGCCTCAAGCCACCCTCACCACCAAAGCGCAACCGTCGTGGTCCTCCCCGCCACCGCGACATCGTCGGTGATCACTTGGGTCAGGCTCTTTTACCATGGTACTGCACCGCCAAGCTCTTCCCCAATAGGGTTTCTCCCTTAATTTAGTTCTTTTAAGTGAATGGGCATTTTGTACGAATAAGCTAGCCATTGGGTCACGTTCCAACCATGGCCTACTTAAGTGGCTAGTTTCTTTTCTTTTTAACACTAACCTTTTTTATATACATTATTGTAATTTTGCTTGTTTAGCTACAACACATTTTCTTAATTTTGTGAATTAAATATAAGTTAAGGGAAATGGGTAGAATAGAAAGGGGAACCATGCGGCTGCAAATAGGCATAAAAAAATTAAGAGGAAGAATTTTGGCAAAATTATGGTATTGGATGCTTCTATGCCACCTAAAGGCATTAGATTTTATCTTTAATTAACCTTAATAATTGAATGCCACCTAAGATATTAGTTTTTATCTTTACTTAATCTTAATAATTAACAATTATGTTTATATATGCTATTTTTGTATTATATATATATATATATATATATATATATATATATATATATATATATATATATTTTTTTCTCTCTTTAGCAAAAATAAAAGTAATTTAAGTATAAAAATATAAAAAAATATATAAAACATTTTCATAAATTAATAAAAATAAATAAATTTTCAAAAAAACATAAAAAATATTAAATTCAAAACAATTTTGAAATGCTTTCAAAAAGTAAAACATTTTCAGAAATAATAATAAGTAAAAAAAATATTAAATAAAAACAGTTTTAATAAAAATACAAATATTTCAAACAATAAAAAAAATATCAAATACCACAAAAATTTTCAAATTATAACTACATGATCACTGATTTTCCTTTGGAAATACGTAGGACCAAGGTCAAATCCTTGTCGGGTTTAAAAAATTAAAAAATAAAATTTGTCTTTGTTAATATTCTTTGTCTTCAATTTTTTGTAAATATTTATTTATTTTTAGTTGTTGTAATTATTATTTTTCGGGAAAAATAACATTTTGTAAAACTGCCGCACTTATTTCTATTCATTTAATTAAAGGTACCGTCTTAGAACGGGTGTTGTGGGATGTTAATACTGTCCCACACGTAACCGACTCCGAATCTTGAATCTGGTTTGTAGACATTTTTATTTTTTTGATTTTTCTATAGTTTTCCCATAATAAGCTATAGTGGCAACTCCAAATTTTCAAATTAAATTTAAATATTTTTAAAAAAATAAATTTAAGATCGCCCCGTCGTGATCTGGTTGCGACACACTCCCTACTTTCCATCTATGTTTCTCATTAAACCAATTGGAATTATCTCCTTTCCCTTTACATGTGCTTCTTAAATCCCTCCACCATTTTGATTCCTTACTATTGTGACTTTCGGTGTCAAGTGATCTTCAGGATCCATATTTTGAGGTGATAATATCACTCCACAGTCCTCTACCTTCTACTTCCAGCCTCCACTTTCATTTGGCAAGAAGAGTTGCATTGAAACTTTCTAGATCATTTATACCTAAACCACCTTTATCCTTATCCATACATACAGTCTTCCAGCTCACCCAAACAATTTTCTTCCTGTCCTGACCCCAACCCCATAAAAATTAACATTGTATTTTATTAATCTCTTCACAAACAGTTTTAGGTGCTTTGGAAAGGGAGAACATATACAGATAATGAAGTGATAATTGTCTTAATCAGAGTAATTCTCCCAGCCTATAGAAGGAATCAAAATATCTATTTTCTCAACGTAAATAATGTGATCACATTTTATTTCTCCAACTATGGTGTAATTTTTTCAGCGTAACTAATGATTTTCGGCGTAACTAATGATTTTCGGCGTAACTAATGATTTTCGTCTTCTTTCTCAAACTACCTCCTTCTTAGGTACGCTCATAGCATCCTCCTCCCCTTTTTCTACTTCCTCTGGTGTTCGTAGAACATTGCTACGTAGGGAGGTTACTCCCTTGGGTGAGACGAGTCTTCTAAGCACAACGCTTCTGTGTTTAGTGAGGGTACTCCTTCACCTCCTCCTCGCCAACCACACATTGTTGTTGTTCCGATGGCTTCTTCACTATGTTCCCCTTTCTAGGAAAAGGAAAAACCCTAAACCCCGCGTCGCGAACGTAAAGCCTTCTGGTGCTTCGAAGAGGGTTAGGAGGGCTTCTTAACATCCTCCCAATACCGACCCTGATAAGCATGTGTCTGAATATGACACCAGAAAGAAAGCGGACCAATTTATGTCTGTATATACTATTTGGAATGACTCTGTTATCGGCTATGTTGTGGCTAGGCCTTGCAAAGCTCGTGAGAGGGTGTACATGAAGCTGAAACCTGACAACTATGATTTTACTTATATGTACGAATATCTGTTTAAGGGTATGATATTACATTTCCCCTGACCGATTTCGAGGCGAGCATGCTGAACCTCATGAACATAGCCCTGAGACAGTTACACCCCAACAATTGGGCCTTCTTGAAATGTTTTGAGTTTCTTTGTGATCATCTCGGCTTTGAGCCTTCAATAAATGTCTTCACATATTTTTATCAAATGAAGTTTGATAAGCTTTTCGGTTGGGTATCTTTAAGCGCCACCTAGAGTTGTTCGCTCTTTACCCTGTACAACTCGTCATACAAATACTTCAAAACAAAGTTTTTTAAACTTCATTGCGACCCTAAGGATACGGAGAGACGACTCCTCTTCCAACCCGACCATACACCTCGGTACCGGTTGTACTAGTAGAGACCTATCTGGTTTCAGCCATGGGTCGACCATCAACTCACTCTTGAGGAGAAGAAAGCCATAGATGGTATTAGGCAGCTTCCTCGTCCTCTCAACACCACAGCGCTTCTCTTCCTCTCCCTCATTGAGGATCCTGATGCCTTGTTCCTAGGTATACTAGACTTTTTGTGTCATTGATATTGACTTATCTTGTTACTTACCTCACTTCCTATAATTTTGCAGAGATCATAGGCAATAATATTGACATGAAGAAACTTCGTGCCCGAGTCAATGGGCGTCGTGACCTGACAGCCAACCTCCAAGCTGCCAAGAAGAAGAAGAGTGTAACTTTCGACTCCACTAGTACCACTTCTGCTTGGAACAAGTCCTCCGATGCTCCTTCTGACCATGCTGCCAGTGGGCCCACTTCTCCTGTCATTGAGCCCTCAATGCCATCCGGAGGTTCAATCCCTTCTGCTGTCGCTGCATCGGGAATCGTCTCCCTTGAAGCGGCGCCTGAGGTGATCAATCTAGAAGGCTCTTCTAAGGGTGGTGCAGGCTCTCTAGATCATCGTGCTGAGCAGCCACGGTTGCTGCCGACCAGACGATCATCACCAACATGGCCGTCACAACCAGCCTTCGACCACGGGCCAGGCCTCACGAGGTCCGAGATCGACTATCAGACTGGACCACCTCAGTATCACCTATCCCGAGGTCCAATCCAACTAGCATGTAAACCGCCAAGCAAAAGATTTAAGTTGTGTCTATCCCTATGATGTCGAGCTGATGACCAAGGTTGGTGAAGTTGAGTGCTTCGAGGCCGACCAATCTCCGCGACTAACTTGCTGACCTTTAGAGGAAGGTTGGGCACCTGACCCAAGCCAAGGAGGAGTTGCATAGGGAGGTACAAGAGCTTAAGAAGGCCAATGCCGAGAAAGACTCGACTCATACTGGCAAAGAGGTCCAATTGCTCCACTTCCAAGGGTTGTGTGAACGGCGAGAGACCGAGTTGACACGCTGCCTAGAGGAGTTGGCTCGTGCCGAGAATAGTATGAAGGAGGCTGAGGCTCAAGTGGCAAGCTGCAAGAGTGCTGCAAGAGTGGTTGTTCGAAGTTTCAAACCTGAATCGAATAGACTGCTCTACTACTATATCACCGGGTCCTTCCAAAATAACCCCGACACGACTACCCTTTTTGTTAGAGGAACCATCCACGCTGAGTAGCCAAAATGTTTTCTCCTCGACGACTGGGGGTAACTCGGTGAGAAAGTCTGTAAAAAACTGGGCCTTCATTGGACCTCAGGATTCATATCGGAGGTCAAACTCCGAAAGTTCTATGGCCCATGCCGTCATTCTCTCTGCTAACTCGGGCTTCTACAAAACCTGTTTGATGGGATAGTCGGTTTTGACCATCATGCCATGACTACGGAAGTAGTAGCCTAACCGTCTAACGGAGAATACTAAGGTAAGTACCAGGTTTTCAATTATCTAATATCGCTCTTCAGCCGGTTGCAAGGTCTTACTCGTGAAGTACACAGGGCTTTGCTTTTTGCCTTCCTCATATACCAAGATAGAGCCGATGACCGACTGTGCCACAGCCAGGTATACTAATAATGGGGCCTGTGGTGGTGGGCTAACCAACATAGGTAAGGCAGAAAGGTCCTTCTTGATGTTAGCAAACATGTCTTCGCATACTTTGTCCCACACAAAAGCCTTCGCCCCTTTGAGCAACCTAAAAAACGGTTTTGCCTTCTCATCTAGTTTCGAGAGGAAACGTGAGAGTGCAACTAGTTTACCGTTTAGTTGCCGGACCTCCTTCAAGCACATCGGGCTTCTCACGCCTAGTATAGTTTCACACTTGTCAAGGTTTGCCTCTATGCCTCTTTGGGTAATCATAAACCCGAGAAACTTACCTCTCCCAACACCAAAGAAACACTTCTCAGGGTGGAGGCGTAAATCGTGCCTCCTGACTCTTGCAAAAATAGCTTCCAAATCGGATGTTTGGTGCTCGACCTTTATCGAGTTTACCACCATGTCGTCAAGATATACTTCCGTGGTTTTGCCCAACAATTCGTGAAAGATCTTGTCCATTAGGCACTGGTAAGTCGGCCCTACATTTTTTAGGCCAAATGGCATTACCTGGTAATAGTAGTTTGACCTTTCAATCATGAAGGTCGTTTCGTCCTCGTCTAGGGGGTACATCCGGATCTAATTGTACCCCGAGTAAGCATCCAGAAAACTCAACATCTCATACTCTGACGTATTGTCTACCAACCGATCAATACTCGGGAGAGGGTAGGTGTCCTTTGGGCAAGCCTTTTTCAAATCAGTGTAGTCCACGAACATTCGCCATTTGTCGTGGGACTTTTTCACCATCACCACATTCACAAGCCACGTGGTATAAATGACTTCCCTGATGAACCCTGCTTAGGTGAGCTGGACTACCTCCAACTCTACTGTTGCTCTTCTTTCCTCCCATTGTTTCCTCTTCCTCTGTGTTACAGGCTTTGATTGTGGCAAGAGCGCCAACTTATGGCACATGAAGTCAGGATCAATGTTAGGCATGCCAACTAGGCTCCACGTAAAGAGATCCGAGTTGGCCACCAGTACACGCTCTACCTCGCCTCTCACAAGTCAATAGGTGCTACTACCCAGTCGGGTGTTCGGATGAGGGCAAGAGCCGAGTTGTACCGTCGCCATCGGCTCGTCGAAAGCGGGGCAGCCTTCCTCAAATTCTGCCCAAGGGTCGAGGTTAACCTCATCTTCCCCGCCTTCAACGATTGTCTCCTCGGGGTCCTCCTGCTTCACTACTAGCTTCACATTGTTGCATTCAGCCAGAGGTGTTTAGAACTCCTCGATTTGGGTTACCTGCTCTCCTATGTTATTCATCGAGTAGGGGCTAACCTTCAGACTTTGCATGTAGCACTGTCGAGCCTCCTTAAGGTTCGCCATCACCGTAATGATGGTTCCATTTAGCACAGGGAACTTCATGGCCATGTGGGGAATGGAAACCACTGCGCCGTGTTGGTTAAGCTTGCGTCACCCTATGAGCACATTATAGGACGTGTCTGCCTCCATCAGGATGTATCGAACAGTTAGGGTCCTATAGGATTGTCCGACTCCGAAGGCAGTCAACAGATCCATGAATCCTTTGGCATGGACTCCCTAACCCGCGAACCTTACAGCGGCTCAGTGTACGACTGGACAATGGACTTAAGCACATTGAACTTCAAGAAAGTTGAATAATAAAGTACGTCAGCTGAACTACCCTAATCGATTACAATCTTGTGCACTCTCCAATTGGTGATGGCAGCAGTCACCACTACTGGGTTGTCCTGCTTGGGATCGTTGTTTGAGAAATCCGCATTCGAGAAGGTGATGGGTGGTTGTGAGCGTTGCGGTAGATAACTCACCGAGTAAATGCTCCTGTAATGCCTCTTTCGAGCAGAGCTAGACGCACCACCACCTACAAAACCTCCCGCAATAGTGTCAATCATACTAAATTGAATATCAAATTCATCTATTGACATTTCAATGGTGCTGGGGCGGGGTTGACCTACTCCCACTAAACCAAACTGGATCTCTACCATGTTTATGGATCCCGCAGTCGTGTTAGGGTCTTGCTAAGCAACTCCATTCCCTATCTCAGCCCTGGGCTATTTAGTTTTGTCTTCCTCGGGGTGGGCTCGTCCTTGGTCCCAACCTCTACCCCCTGGAAGCGTCCTCCATGGCCTTCACGGGCACCAAAGTTCCTGAAACCTTCCCTATGTGTCTGATTCCTTTGGACAAAATGGGCTAGAGCCCTTGACTAGACGAGTTATTCTATGAGATCTCGTACCCTGGTGCATTCATTTGTGTTGTGCCCAATATTCTGATGGTAGATGCATCTAAGTATCGAGTCAACTCCTGGTTGTGGTCGTCCCGGGAGAGGGAGATGGATGAGCTCAAAATTGCAAGCTTTTTGTAACATGGCTTCTCGGGTGGCGTTTAAGGGAGTATAGCAGTCATACCTTCCCAGCCTAAGCTTCTTTTGGAATCGGGAATTTTCTCCAGTGGTGTGCGGCTGGAACTTCCGCTTCCTGGCATCTGCATTCTCCTCAATGCTTATATACCTGGTTGCCTTAGCCCACAACTTGTCCATGTTTAGCGGTGGATCCACATAGAGCGAATCCAAGAATGGGCTACGCTTTAGCCCAACCAGGAATGCATGTATTGTCACTGCAGGGTCGAGGTCAAGTATCGACAACGTTGCCTTCGTGAACTGAGCCATATACTGCCTTAGTGATTTGTTATCCCTTTGCACGACATGCTGAAAGGAGGCTAACGAGGCCGACGTAGGCTTACTGTTGGCAAACTTGGCCATGAACCGCGTGCAAAGCATCTCAAATGAGTCGACGAAATTAGTAGGCAATGAGTAGTACCACTCTAAGGCGGGCCTTTGAGTGTTGTAGGGAATAGGAGACAATCTACCCTACCATCTTCAAAAAAAAGATTTGCCTGTATCATGTAAGACTTGACATAGACCTCGGGATCAGAGGTTCCATCATAGGTATCCATGTGTGGCCATTGTCACTTAGAAGGCAATCAGGCCCTCATTACCCCCCAAGTGAAGGGATGAAACCCGCATATGTGCTCCTTCAGGTCTTCCCTTAGAGGAGGCGGTAGAGCCTCACTGAATGACATATTGTGGTAGTTCCTCAGAGAGTGGCGACGGCTCCTTCCAGCTCCTCCGACCGTGTCCTAGAGCCACATACCCGCTCAGACCAGGAGGTCCGAGCCCTTGTCGCTGTCCGACCTGAAGTCAGTTCTTGACTCCAGGACGATTCTTCAAAGCTTCCCTCGGATGTTCACCCGTCCCACTGAGGGGAAGGGTTTGCGTGAAGGTCTTGAAATGGCTGCTCTTGTCCGTGTTGTAAGGCAGTCAGTCACCTGGTCATACAGTGCACGCATGTCTTCATTATGGTGTCTTTGCTGATTGTAGAACCGGGCGTCTATCCTATCATGGGCGGCCTAGAGAGTGTTATGTACCTTGGCCTCACTCTTCTAAAGGGCAGTGTGCAGGGCATTTGGTACTTTGACTTCGCTCTCCCGTAGAGCTGTCTTCATGGTCTTCACGGTGGACGCCAAATGTTCTTACCTGACCCGAGACAGAGTCGTCCACACTAGTGAAGTCGGAAACCAAGTCCAAGATGCTGAACCGAATGGGGGTCATCATGTAGAAGACTCTCTAATGCTCAAGTCAGTAAGAGTGTAAAAGGTGTTTTAGGGAATAAGAGAATAAGTGTATTGTAAAAGATGATACTTCCTGTGGACTCTGATTATGTTTATAGGACCTTGTCCTTGAAGACAGAATATTTCTCCACAATGATTTAAGACGTTAGGAATTACGAATTACCACAATACCGTGTAAATGATATCAACTAGTATTAGTTATAATAAGGTATTAATTGATAATTACTAATAACTGGGCATAATGGATTCAGGTGGATCTGGCCTCATTATCGGATAGGTACATTTCTAAAAAGTGGGGTTATGATTGAGTTGAAACACTTTCAAAAACATTTATATTGTTGCTCGTGTTTTAAATAAAAAATTATTTACAAAATATTTTTCTACTCTAGAATCAGAAAAAACATAAAAATATTAAGAGAATGATAAGTAAATTTAAATTTGGCATAATAAATTATACTAAAATAAATTATAATAATTTTGTGATTGTGTTTTTATATTAAAATTGATATTGGAAGAAAAAATTATAGTAAATTATAAAATTGTTATTTGAATTAAAATTTGTATTTTTAGTTTGTTAAAAAAATATCTAAATAATTAATGGAAAAAATCAAATAAAATTTTTATAAAGATAAAATTTGATTTTTGATAAAGATAAATTTTGATTTTTGATAAAGATAGAATTTGGTTTTTAGATAGAAATACATTTTAGAATATATAATTCAGATATATACTTTTAAAAAGTAAAACTGGAAATCCAATATTTTAGGATGCAACATGAATATGTAGGGGTGCAGAATGCAATGGCCTTATAAAGGTCTGTATCCATTACATAGTTCAATAACAACAAACAAAAAGGCCAGTTAACAAATAAAATGCAAGTATGACAAGAGTCTTACACGTGGGCTTGGGCTTTATTTACAATGAAGCTGCGATTAGTTGTTCAAATAAAACATGTTCACTCAGTATGGAAAAACTTATTCATTTTATTTTACTTTTTACCTATTTTGTCTTCGATTCTGATAGGGTCATTGCATTCTACACTCCCATAGTTTGAACGTGCACCCCTACGAGGGTGCTGAAAAAAGAAAAGTTCTCATTCTTTATTATATCACATAACCTCATATGACTTTTTATTTTGTATTTCAAAATGTATATTTTAGAATATAAATTTATATTGCAGATATTGTGTAATTCATATTTTTTATTTTCTATTCTCGACTGCATAATTTGATAATGTAAATTTATATTTTGGAATACACAATCCTCAATCCATAATAATGCATATTTTTATTTGTCCAAAATACAAATTTTATAATATAGATTACATTTTATAGTAAAAATCTTGATGTTTCACATTCTAGATTCTACAATCTAGAACTTTTTTTAATTACACAATTCAAAATTAACACTAAAAAAACACTAAAATTACTAATTATAAATTTGTTAGTAATTATTGATGAATTTATCAAACATAAAAATTTACTGTCAAATTATTTAAACATAAATTGACTGTAAATTTATTTACGAATTAAATTAATTAGTAATCCGTTAATAATAATAATAATAATAATATACTAATAACGATAACAATTATCAAAATATAATAAATAATATTAATAATAATAATAATAATAATATTAATAAAATTAATAATAATAATAATAATAATAATAATAATATATCTATTAATAAATTTACTAACAAATAAATTAGTGATGAATTTTTTACCATCGTTAATTCCAATTCTTTTTAGTATAAAAATATACATCGTAAACCAAAAGATAAATTTAAAATTTTAGAATCTATAGGAATGCAATTTGAAATTATTGAAGTACAAGATGTCTTAGCCTTCTTATAGATATCACTATCATAATAAGTTTTCTAATTCCATTATATGTATGCTTTGTGTTTAGATGACGGAAACATGACATATGGGTTTTTGAGCACTTAACTCATTCATTCATTAAGTAAGAAAAGAGCATAAATAGAGACTTACATCACTAATACTTTAATGAGGGATGAAAGTAAATTTACTTTAATTATTCTATATACTCACGAGTAAGTTTCTCTTTATTGAATAATGTATAATAAATTATTCAAATATGTTGTACTAACTTATTTTCAATGCAGGTTTTATTGGTAGTTATTGGTTATATCAATGCAGAATCATAATGTTTTATGGTTCTACTCCTTACACGACTGTTAAGTTAATTTCATTTACCAACCATTATTATATCAATCTTATATAGTGTTATATATTCTAAAATCAAATTGTGATATGAGTGGTACGGCTAGTGCTCTTGAATGCATATAAGGATATTTAAAATAAATATGCTGGTTTACTCTTGTATTATGATTAATTTATCTAATAAAATTTATTAAATTATTTAAGACAACAGTTTCCTTAAAGTATTATTACAACATTATTTTATAACAATGGATTCAGACTCTCGTTGATCTATCAAACTTACAATGACATCTTTATTAACATAGAGTTCAAAACTTTTTTTAAAAACTACTTTAACCATTATTAAAAGTTTTTAATTCAATTTTGAAGAGATTTTTGAAGAGAGTACCAAAACCAGTTTTGTCTAAGACAAAATTACTTTAATGCTTACTTTATTTGTTATAAAAGGAACCTATTGTTTTCTTAATGAGACATAAAATAACGTTATTTTCTTTTTTGCTATTTTAGTGTTTTATTTTAGAGTTTGATAGAAAATTAATTCTTCTTTAACATTTTTCGTTAATTTTTCTATTTCCAACAGATAGCTATCATTTCCTCTTAGTTAGATAGAATGGCATTATAATTTTTCTTCCTTTAATAAAATTATATTATTATCTTCTTTTTTTTCATCATTTCATCTTTTATTGTAATCGTGAGTTTTTATAGTATTATTCTAGAACCCAACATTTTTTGGAACCTCTTTTCCAGATTAAATTCTGTAAAATTTCTTTTGAATTACTATTTTTTACACGAGAAAAATCATAGGAAATTGACATTCTTGTACTGAGATAAAAATTCTGACTCAATCGTCCTAAACGAAATAAAGACACAAATACCTCACGTCACTCTAGACAGGGCCAAACGATAAACTTAAAACCACTACGTACATAACCTCAGATTATACTAATAAGATGGGCGGTTTTTGAAACTTTCCAATGATTTCAAATAACAAAATAATAATAGTATAGTTTACAAATCAATCTTGTCAAATGATTAACTAGCAAGAAAGTGAATATTTCGTTTTGACTCGATCGAAAGAGATGTATTGATGTACGTTTCCCTTATTACTAATTATTAACCTAATCATTCAATGGTTGACCTTCAATTAACAAACCCCACGGACTAAATCAATCCATGACAAATTCTTTTCTCATTTCTTATACATATCAAAGTGAACTCTTGCAAGTTAGGTATTTCATTAATGCCTTTATGAACGATTCTTTCCCCGAATAGGTCAATTCTTAGTCCCATTCCACCATGTAATAGGTAAGATATTACGTAGAATAGTGCTTCATCTCTATGTATAAAAGGGTTGTACAACACATAAATCTCCATAATAATTGGTTCTATCTCTCAGCTTACTAGCTAGTGATTTCTTATATCTATTAGCCGAGGATACAGTACTCACCATTCCTTGCTTGATATAAATGGCTTCCTTTAAGCATTTCTCTGGTTTCCTCTATGCCTTTGTGTTTGCAGCTGTTGCATCAACAGCATATTCCTCACTGTCACCTGATTACTATGACTACTCATGCCCTAACGCTTTGAGCTCCATCAGAAGTGTTGTGGAAGCTGCAGTGCAGAAAGAGAAGCGTATGGGAGCTTCTCTGCTACGCTTGCACTTCCATGATTGCTTTGTTAACGTAAGACTTTTTAGTTGCATGTATATGTATATGTACGTGTGTTTGTACAATGTTATTAATAATGAGTTTTATAGAGAGACATAACTAAACTTTTCTATAAATACTTCTAATAAAAAAATGAGATATAGAATAAGTTTTTCTAAAAATTTTAAGAAAATTCTACAAAATAGTTTTAATTAGTAAAAATGTATTTAAATTTTTGTCTTATTTTCTTTTTCTAAAATTAGTTATTTTACCACTCTTTCTATATATTTCTTTGCATGACTGATAAAAAGAATTTGTAGTATGATAAATAAATTGGTTTTGGAATTGTGACTCAACAGGGTTGTGATGGATCAATTCTACTAGACCCTTCACCCACCATTGATAGTGAAAAGAATGCACTTCCAAATGTACAGTCTGCAAGAGGATTTGAAGTGATTGATGAGATCAAGCAGGCTGTGGACAAAGCATGCAGAAAACCAGTTGTTTCTTGTGCGGACATATTGGCTGTTGCTGCACGAGACTCTGTCGTTGCGGTGAGTGATATTACTGTATACTACCACAAATTCCTATGTTGAATGTTTAGTAGTATAGTCTAAATTTTTGTTTGTGCTAGTTGAATTGATTTAGTCAATATATAGTTTAGTTTTTCTATATTATTTATCGTGTGTTTTTTTTGTACTTCTGATATGTTTTGGCTGATAAAAACAAATTTACCGCGTCAAAAGAGGTTCATGAAGATCCAAACTTCAAATTATAAACAAAAATCACTAGTTTTTTATGTCAGGTATAAACTAATCACAATTTTGTTCCTCATCTCTACAAGATTGACAAAGATTAAACAATGACTGTAAAAGTAACCGTGATCATGTGGGTTGATTTAGCCATATGCCATTCACGTTCGAATGAAATATGTGTATATATTTTAAAAAATAAGGGTTGTTGTTAGTAACATAAAAGAAAATTGACATTAAGAATTATGTGTATTCTCTTGCAGCTAGGGGGGCCAATATGGGAAGTGAGACTAGGAAGAAGAGACGCCACCACAGCAAGCCGTGAAGCAGCAAATGCAAACATTCCAGCACCATTTTTCAGCCTTTCTGAACTCATATCCAACTTCAAGAGCCATGGCCTTAACGAGAAGGACCTTGTTGTTCTCTCTGGAGGCCACACAATTGGAAATGCACGTTGTGCTACCTTTAGGGACCATATCTACAATGACTCTAATATCAATCAACATTTTGCAAAAGAACTTAAGTACATATGCCCTAGAAAAGGAGGTGACTTGAACCTTGCTCCTTTGGACCGCACAGCAGTGCAATTTGATTCAGCCTACTTCTCTGATTTGGTTCATAGGAAGGGGCTTCTTCACTCTGATCAGGAACTGTTCAATGGTGGTTCCACTGTTGCATTGGTTAAAAGATATAGCTACAATTCTAAGGCTTTCCACAAGGACTTTGCAAAATCTATGATTAAGATGGGAAACATAAAACCACTCACTGGGAGTAGAGGGGAGATTCGATTGAACTGCAGGAAAGTGAACTAATTCATTGCATAACTGAAGAATCAAGTATATGTGATGCAGGTTCTTGTACGAAACTATATAAAAAATTGTTTTGCAAGAGTTTGGATTTATTATATTGTAATGTGTTACATCATAAGCTGGTTATAGCTGTTTTTTTGTTTGTTTCTGTTATTCTTTTGGGTGGATTGACTGTTAAGCAATCAATCGTTACCTATATAGACCATAAACATGTTGCATTAGGGTTTTCAACGAATAAAAATCATACTTTGTTTCTTCTTGCTTTTGTCTTGCGCGTCTTTCCTTTTGACTCGATCGAAATCTCATCTAGGATTTCCGTTTTGGTTGGTGTTTTTAGGTGACTCGTAGGAGAAACCCTAGATCTCTTCTTTTGTTCTATCAATTGGTATCAGTTGGACCTTCCAGTGGGCAAATCTGCATAGTCAACACGTTTTGCTCAACCTCTTAAAGAGATGGAGGACAAAATTTTTCAAAGGATGGATTCGCGATTTATGGAACTGACTGCCTCTTGCAACAAACCTTAACCCTTAATGTTGCAACATTTGGGTGAATTCATCAATGTGAAAACTATTTTCTTATAATTTAAGGTGAAATTAACATGGTGTATTTTGAAGGCAAGCCATACCACCCTTTCGAACTGTTGTTCAAAAACTTTACGGTATGAATTCAAGAAAAATTAATTCATTAGTTTGGTGATGTATATGACAATTGAATGGAAGAACTAATATGTTTAAGGCAAAACAAAAAATTATGGATGAATATCGTGAATGAAGGGCTAAAAGACAATTGCCATTACCAACATCGGTACCAAACACTACAGTTTAAAAATCCAAAAAATAAAAAAGGGTTAAAAGATATTTTTCCACCAAACACCATTAGGAAAAATTCGTACAAATTGGTTAGACTCTTCGTAAACTAGTAGTACTAAATATTATCCTAATTCTTTACATTATATCAACGAATAATCTATAATAATTCTTAAATCCAGATCATCTAATTGTTCTAGGATGGGATGGCAATGGCTCGGCTTAAAATTTCTCAATTTCGAAATATATCAAAACCTCCTATAGTAAAAAAAAAAAAAAAAAAAAAAAAAAAGTAATACGTTGTGTTTCCAACTAAGATTAGATTTGATATTCAAATGAACCTTCCAACAGTAAGAATATAATAGTAAGAAAGTGAGTTTTTTAACTACGGGGGAAAAAATTTAGATAGGATCCAATTCAATAAGATATTCCCTTTTCAAAATCGAACGTGAAGGTTTCCTCTCATTCGGCTAAGTATTTATATAAAAAAAAAAACAAAAAATTTTCATTTTCAAATTCTATCAAATTTTAAAAAAATTCTAATTTAAAATAAAAATAAAAAAGTTTTACTCTTTACTCAAATTCTCAACAAATACCAATTAACATTACGGATGAACCTTCTTCGGTCGAACGTATGGTGCATAAAAAGCTACAAATCAATAATTGAAGTGGAGGATGATGAAGAGACTGAAGATGAATCTTTCTGTGAGGAGCCACAAATTTTAATAAATGCGTTGCTAGATGTGGCTAGATTTAGAAAATGATAAGCATTTACACATTCTTAATGATAGCCGGAGTATTATCACAATGATAAAAAAAAGATGTGGGTGCAAAGTTGAAAAGATTGATCATGTTGTAGTAGCATATGGATTAAAAATAAGTATTTTTACAGTTATAAAGAATGTTAGTTGGACTGTTTTGCATAGGACTTGTACAACTGATATGCTCATTGGCGTGCTGTGATTTGGTCTTGGCAACAAATGGTGGATTAAATTGGGTGATATATTGTGAAATTTTGATAAACATATATTGAAGTTTAAGGTGAAAGAGAGAGACATGTGTTGCATGGCTCTAACAATTGCCTAAGGCTTTTACAGGGGCTATTTCTGTCTGTGATAGATATTGGAGAGAGGAGGAAATTTTATTGTATTCCCTAACTACACATGCAAAATAGAAGGTGATTCAATGCAAAATAGAAGGTGATTCAAGGATAGAATTTTTAATGTGTTCCAAGAACCATAATAGTTATCATCTTTCAGACCTGACAATCACCACATTTTCCTTATCCGAAGAGTTAATCCACTCAACAAACCTTACAATTATGTTAAAAATAACATAGATATCATTTACAACTAATACAAAATATGTGGAGAAAAGCCCAAAAGTTAGGAGAGCCCACTTTACTCCTTACATAGGAAGTAGGATTTAAGGAAGAAAAGACAGAGTTGTCATCTTAACATTTACCGCCAAAGAGTGAGAGAGAGTAGAAAACTCCTGTTCAAAGTTGTGCAACCTGTTTCTGTAAAATCGTGACTTCTGCCTCGTCAACCATTGGATCGAGTGGATCAAGGTGATATTTTGACAGAAGTTTCGAAATTCATTGTTTTTCAATTTTACTTGTTCTCTACTTTGGAAGTTTGTTGCTTCAATATATTGGTTGGGTGTAAGCATTAATATATGTTATATATTGAGACTCTCTTGTATTCTTATTTGATCTTAGTGGAGCTTGATCGACTGACTTGTGCCCGTGATTTTTACTTCTCACATTGAGGGGATTTTTCACATAAAAATTTTGTTGTGTTGTTCCTCTAATTTCCTATTATTATTATTATTATTATTATTCTTATTATTATTATTATTATTATTATTATTGTTATTACTGGAGTCATTGTATTCTTGGTGGTCTGGCAGGTAGAGGATTGTGTTTTATCCCCAACAGTTGGCATCAGAGCTCAATTTTAGGCATAACTTGCTTGAATGGTGGTGGCAAACACAAGCAGAATGGTGTCTTTAAATGGTAGTAATTATCATCTTTGGAAAGGCAAAATGAAAGATTTGTTGTTCGTTAAAAATTTGCACTTGGTTGTGTTTGCTACACAAAAGCCAGAATCTAAAACTGAGGAAGAATGGGAATTTGAGCACCACCAAGTTTGTGGTTTTATTCAGCAATGAGTAGAAGATAATGTCTACAATCACATTGCTAATGAGTTAAATGCTAAAGATTTGTGGCAGAAGCTTGAATCTTTGTATCCTTCCAAGTCTGGCAAATACAAGTTGTATCTATTGAATATTTTGATTAATTTGAGATACAAGGAAGGCTCCTCTGTATCTGATCATTTGAATGAGTTTCAAGGAGTTTTAGATCAACTGTCAGGCATGGGTATCAAGTTTGAAGGTGAGGTTCAAGGACTTTGGTTACCAAATACTCTACCAAATTCTTGGGAGACATTTCGGGTCTCAATTAGTAATTTTGCTCCTAATGGTATGGTAACCATGCAACTCGTCAAAGGTGGCATCTTGAATTAAGAGGTGAGAAGGAAGACTCAAGGGTATTCATCTCATTCAGAGATGTTGGTTATTGAAAACAGGGGGAGGACTTAGAATAAAGGTCCACAGAGTAGAAGTAAAACTAGAAGCATGTCCATATTGAAGTACAAGAATCTTACATGTCATTTATGCAACAAAACTGACCACATCCAGAAGCAATGTTTTCTTTGGAAAAAGAAGAACAAAGGCATGCAAGAAAGAAAAGAAAATAATAGTGACCGTGTAATGACAGTGTGTGACTTTCATTAGTGGTGCTACTTATTTTGTGACTTTCATTGATGATCACTCAAGAAAGTTTTGGGCTTATTCTTTGAAGATAAAGAACGAAGTCTTAGAGAAATTCAAACAATTTCAAGTCATGGTTGAGAGACAAACGAGGAAAAAACTTAAATGTATTCGTTCAAATAATGCTGGTGAATATTGTGGGCCATTTGATGAGTATTGCAGGCAGCAAGGTATTAGACATGAGAAGACACCTCCTAAAACACCTTAGCTGAATGGTTTGGCAGAAAGGATGAATAGGACAATCATTGAGAGAGTTAGGTGTATGCTTAATGAAGCAAAGCTACCTAAGTGTTTCTAGGGAGAAGTCTTGATTAGAGTAGTTCATGAGATCAATCTCAGTCCTGCAGTTGCTTTGGATGGTAATGTTCTAGATAATGTCTAGTTTGGCAAAATGTCTCTTATGATCATTTATGTGTTTTTGGTTGTAAAGCATTTGTTCATGTGTCCAAAGGATGAAAGGTCTAAGTTGGACATGAAGACCAAGCAATGCATCTTCATTGGGTATGGTCAAGATGAACATGGCTACAAACTTTATGATCCAGTTAATAAGAAGCTTGTGAGAAGTCGTGATGTGGTATTTCTAGAAGACTAGACTATTGAGGACATTGAGAAGATGGAAAAGGATGAGTCCAAAGAAAATGGTGACTTGGTCAATGGAGATCCAGTTCAACAAGATAATGAACATGCAGAAGATCATCCAGATGCTTCTATTGATGATGTTGGTAATGATCCACATGAAATACTTGCAGATCCCTCAGTTCCACTTAAGAGGTCTACTAGGGAGAGATGACCTTCAACAAGGTATCCATCTGATGAATACGTGACCCTAACTGATGAGGGTGAACCTAAATGTTATGAGAAAGCTATGAATAGTCAACAGAAAGAAAAATGGGTTGATGAGATGCAATCTTTGCATGATAATCAAACATTTGATCTCGTAAAATTACCTAAAGGCAAGAGAGTTTTACAAAATAGGTGGATATATAGGTAGAAGCATGAAGGAAATTCTTCTTCTCTGAGGTACAAGGCTAGATTGGTGGTTAAAGGCTTCAGGAAGAAGAAGGGAATTGATTACGATGAGATTTTTTCTCTGGTTGTGAAGATGTCTTCAATAAGGATCATCTTTAGCTTGGCTGCTAGTCTTGATTTAGAGATAGAGAAGATAGATGTAAAAATTGCTTTCCTCCATGGTCATCTTGAGGAGGAAATCTACATAGAGCAACCTGAAGGTTTTCAAGTGAAAGGAAAAGAAGATTATGTGTGCAGACTGAAGAAGAGCTTGTACGACTTGAAACAAGCTCCAAGACAATGGTGTAAGAAATTTGAGTCTGTAATGGGAGAGCAAGGATACATGAAGACCACTTACAGATCATTGTGTTTTTGTTAAATAGTTTATCAATAATGATTTTATTATCCTATTGTTATATGTTGATGATATGCTTATTGTTGGTCATAATGCCTTTAAGATTGACAGGTTGAAGAAGCAACTTGGGATGTCATTTGCAATGAAGGATCTTGAACCAACAAAGCAGATTCTTGGTATAAGAATCATTCGTGATAGAAATGAGAACAAACTTTGGTTGTCACAGGAAAATTACATTAAAGGAGTACTGCAACGGTTTCACATGGAGAAGGCTAAGGCTGTTAGCACTCCTCTTGGTACACACTTCAAATGGAGTTGCAAGAAAAGTCCACCAACTCAAGAAGAGAAGAAAGACATGGATAGAGTTCCATATGCTTCCGCTGTGGGTAGTTTGATGTATGTTATGGTGTGCACTAGACGAGACTTGGCTCATGCTGTTGGTAGTGTTAGTCGATTTCTTTCAAATCCAGGAAGAGAACATTGGAATGATGTGAAGTAGATTATGAGATATCTTTGTGGTATCTCAAGTTTGAAGCTATGTTTTGGAAGTGGGAAGCTTGTTCTAGTTGGCTACACAAACTCTGACATGGCAAGAGATATTGACTCTAGAATATCTACTTCAGGCTATTTGATCACATTTGGAGGTGGAGTTATTGCATGACAATCTAAATTGCAAATATGTGTTGCTTTATCCACTACAGAGGCTGAGTTCATTGCTATTACTGAAGCATGCAAGGAGATGTTATGGGTGAAGAAATTCTTGCAAGAACTTGACTTTAGTCAAGAGATGTATGTGCTCCTTTGTGATAGTCAAAGTGTTATTCATCTTAGTAAAAACTCAACTTTTCGTTCAAAATATAAACACATTTATGTGAGGTATGATTGGATACGTGATGTTTTGAATGATAAGTTGTTAGAACTTGAAAAAGTCCATACTGATGAGAATGGTTATGATATGATAACCAAATCTTTACCAAGATGGAAGTTTGAAACATGTTGTTTGATTGCCGGTTTGAGGATCACCTCCACATAGTCGTGAGGGGGAGATTTGTTGGGTTGGGCTCCCTTCCTATGTGGAGAAAGGAAAAGTTAGGAGAGTCCACTTTACTCCTTACTTGGAGAGTAGGGTTTAAGAAAGAAAAGACAGAGTTGTCATCTTAACATTTGCAGCCAAAGAGTGAGAGAGAAAGTAGAAAAAGTACCTGTTCAGAGTTGTGCAACCTGCTTCTGTAAAATCGTGACTTCTGCCTCGTCAACCATTGGATCGAGTGGATCAAGGTGATATTTTGACAGAAGCTTCGAAATTCATTGTTCTTCATTTTGACTGTTGGGACCGTTGATTCAACGTTTATTCTGGGAGAGATAATTTTTCGAAGTGTTGCAGGAAGGGTGAATTTTTACTTGTTCTCTACTTTGGAAGTTTGTTGCTTCAATATATTAGCTGGCATTAATATATGCTATAAATTGAGACTCTCTTATATTCTTATTTGATCTTAGTGAAGCTTGATCGACTGGCTTGTGTCCGTAGTTTTTACTTTTCAGATTGAGGGGATTTTCCACGTAAAAATCTTATTGTGTGTTGTTCTTATAATTTCTTGTTATTATTATTATTATTATTATTATTATTATTATTCTTATTATTATTATTATTATTATTATTACTATTATTATTATTATTATTATTATTATTATTA
>Ga0209700_101264_pt1 | contig 51775 bp, 26 predicted proteins | sample SiratroredBW_FD_187528 | JGI IMG/M metagenome (GOLD analysis project Ga0209700, IMG submission 187528) | Root nodule microbial communities of legume samples collected from California, USA - Siratro red BW (SPAdes) (version 2) | ecosystem: Host-associated > Plants > Roots > Nodule | place: USA...
TATATATATATATATATATATATATATGTTATTGATACATAAGATCTTACTAATCTCTCAAACAGGTCATTTTCAGTATAAAAAGTCTTTCAATATTATTTTTTTCATTCGCAAATTGAATCTAAATTCTTACTAAAATTGATCAAATTCAAGACTAATATCCATCAAAGATTTATTGTTACCAGTTCTTCAAAATTGCTACAATGAGGCTGATTCTTGAATGTTTTTTTTTATATTTAATTAGTAGGGTCTTATATTTCTTACAAATTTGCTACACCAACATGCTAATTCATTTGTCCAAATTGTAAGACCTGTTTATATCACTTTCAAGAGAGAATGCAATTTGAATTTTGGAAGAGTACTTGCTTCATATCACCATGGGAGATTATAAGGGCACTCTCAACCTCTCTTGACAGTGAAATCAATAATTTAGCCCCACTTCAAAATAATTCACTAAATCCAAAGCCCCATTTCTGTTCTTCAGTTCTTGAGAAGTGGCTCCTTTACGTCTTCCCACTTATTCAACCTCTGCTCTGCTTCCTCGACCTAATACACCAAAATTTTCATCACATATTATTAACCTATTAATTATATGCATAGTGGAATGGACAAGTGTACCAATTTTATAGCTTTTCTCTCACCTCTTTATTCCAATCAGTTCTAAATGTGACCCACATTAAAATAAGGGTTTGCAAAACGGTGCCACCAAGCATTCCCAACCATATTCCCTGCATGTAGACACACACGTAAGAGCATGCAAATTAAGTTGCGTTACAATAAAATGGAAGATTTTGGGTGAGAAAGATCAAATAACAGCATTGAGTTTGAAATAGAATATACCTTTGCATTGAATTTGAAAACGAAACCCATAACCACACCCAATGGAATGCCAATTCCATAATAACAACCAACGTTTACGTATGCAACAAAAGTTTGCCATCCACATCCAACAGCCACCCCTTTATTCATAAACCATGCATGCATTAGTCTAAAAACATATCATATACAAATTTAAGAATATGGATTATTTTCATTAATATTATCTTTATGAGTTTATTTTCATAAATTCTACGTGAAATTTCTCAGTTAAATAAAAGCTAATCAATAGTCCAATGAATGTTGCAAGTAGTAATACCAGACAAAACAGGTTGAATGCCGTTGAGGACAATGGAAAGGGCAAGGAGGGGACAAAGATCTGAGACAGCAGCAGCCACCTCTGCCCCTTCAGTGAAGGCATAGCTAATGACATCTCTTAGTGATAAAATCACAATTGCTACAATAATCGATATTATGAAAGATATCACTGTCACCACATTCACAGAAAATGCAGCTGATCTTGGATTTCTTGCTCCTAGCTCATTGCTCACTCTCACACTGCAGTAACATATAAACAAAACCAACAGAAAATCATTCTTATGTGATGCCAACTAAACCCTTCTCTCGTAAACATAATTGTTCTCAAGATAAATATTTTTCTCTTTTACACAAAAGTTTATATTAAAAAAAGATGCTTTATAAAGTTGAAGAACCTGGTGATTTGGATAAGAAGTGTTAACTTTTGTAAGTCTTACACTAAATCTTCTTGTCATGAACACTTAAAAGCACAAAAGGAAGGATTCCCTTTAAATATTTGGTCCATACCAAAATAACTACATGGTATACTTTTCTTACAATAAGAAAATTAATTTAAACAGATCAAAAATTGAGTTCTAAATGAAGGAGAATCAAACCTTGCAGCTGCGTTAAATCCAACTGAGATCATGAAAACCCATCCAGAGATTGTGGTACTGCAATAAGAAATAATCGTTAGCAAGAGAAAAACTTGTTCAACCAAGTGTTGTTGTAGAAAAGTAATCTGATTTTTATTAACCGAGTGAAAGATGTTCATAAATAAATTATGTGGGTGCGACTGATTTCTATTTGCAAAATCTATTTTTAATTTCATAAATATATAACCAGATCAAGGGACCCAAATGGTTGGTGGTAGGTGATGCATGAAATTTCAAGGCTTATCCTGAGAGTAATTATTTTTCAGACAGCTTTTTCCCCTAAAGACAGCTGAAAGGACACCAACAATCTATACGACAAAACAAAGATCATTAATATGCATAGAATGCTAATTTAAGTGTGACAGTTAGGACAAGAACCACACAGTGATATTATTTTGGTGGACCCAAAATCTGAAAAAGGAAACGGAAAATTTCAAGAAAACCGCGAATTGATTCCTCGTTGGTATGAGATTGGCTTTGAAACGCAAGCAATCATACTACTTTTTTCTTTCTCACTCCAAGAAAACAGCCCTTCTTCAGTACAAGAAGGCGACGCCAAATGTCCTTTTCTTATGACCTCTAGAGAATGACAAGAATCAGAAAAGATAGAAAACAAAGCACTGTACCTTTCGACGAAAAATAAAAAAAGTAAATTGAAAATCAGCATAATCAATTATATTATAAATTTTTAATCATAATATAATATTTTAAAATTTTGAGACAATTCTTTATAAATATCTATAAAAAAAAAGTATAAATTAATATTTTTTGGAGTGGAGGTAAAGCACCTACAAAACCTTGTAGGAAGGCAAGAGAAATCATATTTTTTTCATATTTTTAAATAGATTTGTTGTTTAAATTTTTTTAAAAAATAAAGATGCAAAAGTAAATTGCATTTTATTAAAAAATAATATATTTTTCTTTTTTAAAAAAGTTATGTAAAAGTTTAATCAATCATAACTTTATTCTAGTTCCTTCTCTTTTTTTAAGAGGTGCACTTGTATTGTCCGTTTCCTTATTTTTTTTTTCTTTTCTGTAAATATTGGACTCAGTGTCATAATTCGATAGACACTAAAATGATTGCGTTAAGGATAAACTAAAGTTATATTTTAAAAAATAAAACTGTTTCTGTACTTAATAAAATAAATAATATCAAAAAGAAAAAATAAATGCTGCAAGAAGGAACATAAAAATAATAATGTTTTGAAAATATAACAGCCAAATAAGTTATGATTTAATACTATAATCTGTAATATTCAAATAAAATTTTACTATGTAAACAAAAGAATGATAAGAACAGATGCAGTAAACGACGCACCATGTGTTGTCACTGTTGTTGCATAGTATATTATCACAGCATGTGTTCGTTTTTAACCAGCCAAGTGGTGTTGCGTGTGTCACGAGGCTTGGATCTATTTGTTTACAAGTTGGAATTCGATTCAAATTCAACTTTTTTCTCTCGTATTTATCTTATACTATTATAATAGGTTACGTGAAGACAATAGTATATACACTGAATTTATAAAGCGGTTTTATGGCGTCACCTAAATAAAAGCAATATTTCCAAAAAAAATTATTGATTTTTATAATAATTATCTCAAAAGTAGTATTATGTAAATTGCAATCTTCTATAATCCATGAATAATATATAATAATTATTTTATTCTCTTGTTTGGCTGCTATCTTGGTATCCAAAATCTAGAGAATAGATTCTGTCTACCCAAAGAGAATACCTTTTCTACACCCAACTTTTCTACTTGGAATAAACCCATTCCGGAAAAATGATCTTAAATAGAAATTTTGAATCAATCACTATAAAAATCAATAACATGGTCACATTAATTAGTAGATCAGAAAGTCAGAGTGGTTAAGATTTACAAAGAAAGTTGTGATGCAGGTTTTAGCATTAAGATATATTAACATAAATAACAGATAATGAAAGATTAAAGTAATGATTTGGGTGGTTAATATATGCTATAATGATGTGTACTATGAATCATAAACCATGATGTGATGTATTAAGATGATGAAAAAGGGACTATGAAAACCTAATTTGAAGGAGTGATGAAGAGAGAATAACTAACCAAATGGAAAGGGAATCGAGAGCCAACTCAGGGTTAGGGAGCAATCCGGCGAGCAGCACCAGAATTTGGAAGTACCACGTCTCGAGGCAGAGCATCACCGCCGAAGCCGCCGACAGTTTGAAAAACTCCGGCAACCCGGAAAACGCTTCGAAGGTGAAGCCGCCCCAGGTCTCCTTGCACCGCTCACTCTTGACGATGTAAACGAACTGCGCCAGCACGATGACCCACCACGAGAGACTGAGCACCAGCGACGCGCCGAAGAGCCCCATCCCGAGCTTCTGCACCGCCACCCAACTCATCACGAGGTGGAACACGAGCCCGCCGCACGAAATGTACGAGCTCGGCGCCACGATGCTCTGCGCCTGGAGAAACTTCTGGATGGGGAAGTTCACGGCGTAGGCGAAGATCTGCGGGATGAGCCCGTACACGAATAGCGCCGCCGCCGACGCGATTGCCGGCGACTCGCCGAGAAACAGTAGGATCGGTTCCGCCAAGACGTAGATTATCGTTAGCAGAACGCCGGCGAGTGAGAGCAGCACTGTTGATCGTTGCAGGTAGACACCTAACATGTGGAATTTCTTCGCTCCGTATGCTTGTCCGCATAGCGTCTCAACGGCGCTTCCCATACCCAACTGTTACAAAACATCTCGCCGTTATTAGTTAGTTGAAACAGAATTCAGTTATTAGTTAGTTGAAACAGAATTAAGTTATTAGGGTTTAGACAATACCATGAGGCCATAAGCGAAGATTTGGATGCCATTGTTTCCGAGGGAAGAAGCAGCGAGTTCGAGGTTGCCGAGGTGGCCGGAGAAGATTTGTGTGGACATGGACATGACGTAGTTGAGGAGGTAGACGATGACGGCGGGAGCAGCAAGGTGGAAGAGGAGCTTGAACTCGATCCATGTTGCTGTTCCAACGCGCTTTGAGTAAGGGAGGGTGGTGTCTGTGAGTATTTGCTCAAGTTCACCGCTTGAGCCATGTCGGGAGCTGAAGGATCGAGAAAACGAAGGTTGTTGCGGCAACGATTCTTCTGGCACCGCCAACGGTTCGTTAACCTCCTTCTGCGCCGATTGAGAATCCATTTCCAACCACCTTCTTTCTCTTTGTGACCTTCGTTTTTCTCTCTGCACACCCTCGCCCACCAAACGCTGTTCCCAAAATCACCTTCTTCTGGATTATATACTAAAACTTTCAATTTCATTTACACCTAAAATCACTTCAATTTAATTATTATTATTTATTATTAATATGATATCAAGATATAGAAAGACTCTTTTGCCCCTCTCAAATCTTTCTATTTCATGTGGCTATGATAGTCTCTCAAAGTACGCTCATCATTTTCCTTATTGGAATCATCATAGTCTCTGACAATATTATTTTTTTTCACACTCTCACTTGGTTAAATATAATATTTTATAATTACAGAGGTTTAAAGTGAAAGTAAAAAAAAGTTACTTTGATTTGACACTAGATGTTTATTATTAGTTTTTATTTTAATAAAACAAAAGATTTTTCAATATTTATTTTATATAATAATAATTTTATTTAAAGAAATAAAAAATAATAATAATTTTAATTGGTAGATATATAAAATGATGAGATTGGAAGTAGGTATGCACATGGCAGTTGAGGACCATACACTGCATGACTCGCATTTAATCCGAGGGGCTGCTAGTTATTATATAATTATTATTTTCATAGAAAACAATGTTTCACAACACAAATTCCTCACTAGCATCCTTCCCCAAATATTACCAAACTATCTTTCAAAATTGTTTCCATCTAACATTTAAAACTTTTGAAATTAGGTGCGAAATTAAATAAATATTAAACATTATATTAATTGTAATTTATTTATTACCCTAACTCGATAAGGACTGGATAAGGACGGGAGTAAATATTGTTAACCAGAAAACTTTTATAATAATTGTAATATAAAGCTTCCATTTTAAAATTTGAGGCTTAAATGGAAAAAATGTTAATTTTTCAATGTAATTAATTTAAATACTTTATTAACTTTAATTAATATATTAACTTAATGAGTTGTCACAAAACATTGATAACGAAAATTGGAAATTTTATTATGATTTACATTAATTATCTTAGTTAATATTTAAAATATAAAATTAATATTAACTATTAAAAATTATAGTTAATACAATAATAAATTTTATTCCTTGAATATATTTTTATATTTGGTAGGAATTTTATTAATTATCAAAAAATTATTATTTTATCATATTTATTTAGTAATAAAATAGTTATTAGACAAATGCCAGAATCATTTGTTATTAGAATATAAGTAATAAAATTAAATGACACATGAATTTTATATTATTAAATTTATATTATTAAAGTGAAAAGCAATATAGATAGAAAATTTTAAGGATTCAAGTATCATTTTAATGTAATTACTATTTCTATCAAAATAAGGTTCTTTAGTTTTTTTTACACCTTTTTTTTTTTAAATTCTGTCTTCAACCTCCAACTGTCATCAAATTAAAGATTAAAGTCATCATCATAAATAAATGTATGAGTTTTTTTTAAAATAGAGTAAAGAGTTTATAAATATTAATTTGTGAACTGATTTGACTGATTAATGATGATGGGACTTAGACTGCTCGAATTGTTGTGTGAAATCTTTAGAAATTCTTAAGGTTCATGCTAAATATTTAAAATAAGGTTCTTTTAAATAGTTAGATTATTCTGTTTTTTCTCATTTGCTATGTTTTGTTTTTTCATCTATGACGACTGTGTTTTAATAGGAAGCAAAGGATGTTGCATATAAGACATCTGGTTATGTTTTTAGGTTGAGTAAGGAAACGTAATTAGAATAATTTAATTTTGGCTTGTAAATATTATTTTTTGATCTCCAATGATAAATACATATTTTGAAGAATTGTGTGTGTTTGCATATTTGATAGTTTTATTTTTGAAAATGTTACATTTATGGCAACCTTTGATATCTCCGGAATTATGGGTTTAATTGTGTGAGATCTTGTTGAATTGTTAGCTAGTTTTTACAGTTATAATGATAAAGATTTATCTTAAATATTTTTTTTTATCTTATAAAATGTCTTATATATTTCTTACTTCTCAACTTCCCTTTGAGATGAGTCAAATGGTTATAATTGTTAAGATGATGGTCACTGTCATTTAACAGCACATGACCATAACTTAAAATCATTCGGTAGTGATGCATCAATGGTAATTATATTATATTTTAGACATGTTTTATATATTCATTTAATTCTCTGTATTAAATTACATGTTTTAAATAAATAATCTTTACTTGAAAAAAAAGTTAAAATAATCTCATAAAAAAATTAAATTCATATGCTTAAACTAATATTTGATTAAACAATTTCTCACTGATATTGAAATTAATTTCAAGTTTTTTATGTTTAAATTTACTTTTTATTCATTTATAAGTAAATATTCCATTTATACCATATTTATCACTTTATTAGTAATGATAAATTAAAGAGATTAAATTTATATAAAAAGGATAATTATTTTACCCATATTTTTCAAATAACGAATGAATTTAAATTAAAAAATTTCAACTAATTTTTAAATTTTATAGCACAATCAATTTAAAAAAAATAATATTGATTGCAATCATTGTTTAAATTTATTTATTAAATTTAAAAATGTTATTTTTAATAATTCTATCAATAATTTTGGTTAAAAATGTTTTTTCTAAATATTACATAATTAAGTTAAGAAACTAGTTACAATAAAAAATATTTAAATTAATTTTAAAATTAACATTTTTAAATTTATCTTCTAATTTTAAAATGATAATTTTTTTTTCAGTTAAGTTTATAAGTTAATTATTTTTTAGATAAGAAAATTAACATTTCCATTTTAAAATGAAAATTCTTATTAAGTAATCATTTTTAGTTTTTTCTTTAAGATAAAAAGGAAAACACAGTTTGAATTTCAGTTTTTTTTTTTTTTCAGAGAATGAATCCCTACTGATTTTCTAATGGACAAAGAGCAAGTTCAGAAATTGAAAATCTCTGTTGCTGAACTGATTTCGAAATGCTGCTACTTTGTAACATTTGGAAGTGTGCTATTGGGGAATATTTTTTTTTTTTGAAACAGTGTTTTATGTGAACAATTTTCTCTGGTATGAAACAGTACTATGGAAACATTACTCCCGAAGTTTTACCAATTGTAACTTTTTAATATTATATATAATATTATTTTTAAAATAATAGTATTAACATATTATGTATATCTTATCTGATACATTTTTTTATTTATATTTATAATTTTCATTACAAACACTATTAATATTTTTTTTAAATAAATGTTTTTACAGTATATATTTGTTTTTAGTGGTAGTAAATATCTTCAAACACAATTTATAATTTTGTAAAAGATAGTTGCGTTGCATTTCTTTTAGAAATAGTTTATTTTAGTTTAAAATAATGCAAAATAGTTATCTCACTAACTAAAGGTAAGTAATTAATTATATTTTCTATGTGACAATATCAAGTAAGCATTTGTCTTATTACGTAAACCTTAAAAGAAATTGTATCTCTTTACTAAAATTAATTAATTTTCTATAATTATATGAACACCAAAAACTAACTATAGGTATCATATAAAAGATAAATAATGAATTAACACGTAAATAGTATTTTCTATGTTAGTGTTTAGAGCTATAATCAACAAGTGTATGATTAAAACTCAAATGAAATTATAATTACTATATGAAAATCAATAATTTTTTATACTGTAAAATAACGATAATTTATTCTACGTGTTTTCTCAAAAATGTATTGTACCTCATACAGAATTTTAAAAATAAAACAAACATTATATTGTATCTACTGCGGTAAGGTCGGTTTGATTATGGTTATGGAGAGGGAAAAAAAAAAACATAATGATTTGTTATGATGATGAAATATCGAAAGAGAAAAAATTGAAAAGAAATGTCACTTTCACAAACTTCTCTCCAGAAAGTCGGGAACAAGTAAAAGAGTAAAAAGGTTTATATCAATAAAAATATGGGATATTATAATAGATTATGCGACCTTGTTTTTTTTAAATTATTTTTTAACAAAATTGTTAAAAACAGTAATAAATAATTAAAATAACTTATTTTTTATTCTTTTCTGTTAGGTAATCTCCATGTAATTATATTTCAGTTATTTATTTTTATTTTTTACTCATTTTCTTCTCTTGGTTTCTCTATAGTAAATTTTGTAAAAAAAAATGGATAAAGTTTATTAAATAGGTGGATATGTGAAATAAGTAGATGCACATGGTTGAAGAGGACCATACACTGGTTGACAGCAATAACTGCAACAGAGCAGGGGCTTGATGTCATGTGACCTCCAAGACTACCCCTGAGATTGGTCCCTCAACTTTCTACCATTCATAACTTTTTAATATATACTAAAAACAGTATTTTAATATCAACGTGATTAATGATACTTTAAAATAAATATTCATTTATAGTATTTAATTGTTTTTAGAGGTAGTAAATATATTCAAATCTTTGTCTTGGTGGGTATTGTTTGGACCCATTCCAATCTTGATGTAGCATTCTTGGCTATGTTTATCGATACTAGTATTATTTAAAATATTTAAATTTTGTACTGTAATAAAATATGTAAATATTTGTTCATTTTTTATATATTTTTAATAGTTACATTATATTTCTTACTCAATTAAATTCGTGTAAGTATAAAACTAGTATCATTAATAAAATAGTTAAAATTAAAATTATATATAAGATAGTAAATAATTGATAAAATTGTAATCATAAGACTGTAGTATAGAAAATAAATTTTTATTTGTCTTTAAATATATATATATATATATATATATATATATATATAAATAAAAAATAAATAAAAAATAAAAAAGTATTTGAAAGATGGTTAAAGAAAATAAAAAAAATAAGAGATGGATATTAAAAATATCTTAATTTAGATAAATATTATAGTAGAAACAACTCTTAATTTTTTAATTCAATTTGAATTTGTTTTGCATCTTAATTATATTAATATTTTGGATGGTGTTATAACTAATAAAACAAATAATAAGTTAATATTTTAATTGTATTATTTTTTTAATTAAAACTAAGTTTAAACTAAATATTTTTACTAAAATAAATAAATAATTGGTTTAGAAAATAATATATTTTTATGATTTTATTAGACTATTTAGAAAGTTTCACTATGTTAAAATCTAAATTATAGATAATATATAGGATTTTACATTTAAAATTTTGATTTTAAATAAAATTGATCACCAACATTTTTAAATGGAAAGAAGTGTGATAATTTCCATTAACTCATCTTCCTAGTAACATGTTCTGAAAAGCTCCAACATTAGGGACTCCATAACCTATGTTAATTCTTCATTTTTATCCTTCTTTGTCAGAGGTACAAAGGGTAATTTAAGCAGTAAAAAGCCAAAACAACAATCACATTGAAACTTGGAAACTTGTTTTTTTTTATCACATTATTTAAGTTTTGATAAGAGTGGTTGGTAGCATGGAAGATTTCCAACCACTAAAGTTATGGGTAGGTCAACTGTTTTGTTTTATTGTATTAAATTACCTTAACTTTTCTGCCACCTAAGGCATGGCTTTATGCCAATTGTTCTCAGATTCATTAGGTTGTGTTTTATGACAACTAAGGTCTCTCCACACACAGAATCTAACATTAATGTCCTCCACCATTTAGATCACAACCACTTCCAACCAAACACAGTGAGTGAGATTTGGTTTCTTCCTATGTTCATGCATAATCAAAATAATTATAAAATAATTAGGGCTTAATTTGACTAGAAGTGAACATTTTTGTTTTGTTCTACTTTCTAATTTTTGTTTCAAAAATGAGGAATCTTCAATGTAATAATAGCTGTGCATGTGACAGAGACAACCAGGTAAATCTGATTGATCTTGTGACGGAATCAATGACGTTAATTCTCTCACCCAATAAATGGTTTTGTTGCTATGCATACACAATTTGCATACCTAAAATGGCAAAAAAAAATACATGAGGAAAATGTGCTTAACTACCCAATATTTTATTTTTCTCACACTTCATTGTGATTTATATTTACCATTTTATTATTTATTTATTATATTTTCAACGTACTAATAAATTATTCAATATATTTTTGTCTCTCTTGAAATTAATATAACTGTACTTTCCGTTTGAGTCAGCACCCTCAATCAGCAACAATGTTAATAATAAAAAAGAAAAAAGAAAAAAGAGGCTAATTGATAATAGTTTTTTAGTGAGGGTTTTAAAGTGTGGTTGGTTGTTTCCTTCGTCATTTACAAACAATTTGGAAATAAAAGGACAAATCGAAATGATACAAAAACAAAGGAATCAGAATATGTTTGCAAGAAACCTCAGACTTTAAACACATTTTCTCAATAAACAAATTTAAATAAAAAGAGGTTTACTTTTATCTTATTCCATAAGACTATTTTTTTTTAAATATTCTAATTTAATTTTTGACAACTCTATTGTATCTTTGATACTAAGTTTTAAAAAAAGGATGTTTACCAAAAATTATTGTTTTATATATGTGTTTGAAATCTTATATGTATTGTAAATAAAATTTTTTAATAATGTGTAAATGTTATTTTAAAATAACAGTTAAAATAATAATTTTATAAAATTAAATTAGATTTAAAATCTTATTTTAAGATGACATTAAAATTATTAAGCATATTTATTTATTATCGAGATGTTATTAGATTATTTTTAAATATACAATTACATGCACAAATTCTACAGTTTTGATATAAGAAAAATATATTAAAAATTCTACATTAATTTAGGTGCAACTCACATCTTATAAATTAATTTTATAAGATAAAATTAAGTAATCATCTTGTAATTAAAACATTAATAATAAATTTTCTGAATTAGTGAGTTGGTATTCTTCCTAGGAAGAACAACACTAGTAACTTTTCATATTATATGGTGAATATCATTCCCCAATAATCAAATTTAATATTAAATTTAAATATGTTGAAATAATTTAGCAGGGATAAAATAAAAAAATAGGATAAGAAAATGGGGTGCCACTATTTTTGCGGCACCAAAGTGGATCTGTCTCTAGTTTTTAATGTTGTAATTATGTGTCCAATTCATGATAGAGACAAACCCTTGTGACGGAATCAGTGACGCACTTTTCTCTCACCACACCGAGCCAAATATGGGGTTTTCTTCTACACAAACTCGTAAACACTCATTTTGTTTTCTTTACTAAAAGTTCAAACCAGAAAATACAAATATACTTTAGGCTAAAGTGACATTTTTTTTTACAGAAAAAAAAAAATCTGAAACGAGTATAATCGATTTTCTAAAGATGATTGATTTGAGACATTTTTTTCTTCAAATCATGCTTATATCTATGCTTCAGATGGTTTCACTTTATCATACAAATAAAATCATTTTTTTTTAACTTAGCTTTTAAATATCATTTGAAAGCATGAATATAATCGGTTAAAAAATGAAAGGAAAAGATTCCAATTGTAAAATCCTATTATATTCTAAATTTCATATTACGTGTTAGCACTCACTTGTCTCTTCTTTTATCTTCTTTAAACTGGTCTTTGTCTATATTTTGTCTTTTTATCACGAATTATATTAGGTGTTATTTATAATTTTCATTTATTTTATTTATTATTAATTACGTCAAGATTTGTATTAAAATAATCTAAAAGTAATTTTTTGAGATTCATCTAAATTAAATATTTTTATTAAGTCGATTTAGTAAAGTCAGAGTTAAGTCATATTTATTCGAGTTATTTCAAGGTATCTTGTTTATGTAATACCATCTGACTTTTGAATAATATATTTAATCTAATGATTAATTCTAGAACAATCTAATGTTTTATAGATATAACCTCGTCAATTTAATTCAAATAAATTAAAAAAAATGAGATTAATAATTATTAGTTTGCGGTGTCTCTTCAGTGAACAGTAGATTAAAATGTCTAATCTACCTTCATAATCTTTCTGACACTAACGAGCCAAACCACAAAATCCCACTTAAATTTTCGACCATGCATTAACATTTATTTTTATTATATTATGTGAGCCAAATTCAAGCATACATAATTTAATTTATTTAAATGCATGATGTTAGGAGATTTTGTAACCAAAATTAATGTCTATTCAATTTTGTCCTTAAAAAATATAACTCAAATTCAATTGTTAGTAAAAGTTTCCATCTATCAATTTTATGTCAAATTCATCTACTAATCTGTTCTTGACTTTTTCATCATAAAGTTAATGAATTCAACAACAAAATTATGATGAATTTAAATTCCACAAATTCAAACAGTGAAAATGATAGATTAGGAAACAAAAAAGCTTATATATGCAAAAAGAACTGTTGACAGTACAAATACAAAAAAAGTTTGTATTGTTTTCCACTAAAAAGTATCATGCAACCTTTTTAAACTTAAAAGTCACTTTTACAACATAAGTTAGAATAGAGCGCATGTAACATGTAAGAAAAAAAAAATTAAACAAATTAAACATAACATTGCTAAAACTTGAACTGCACTAATTTTTTATACTGAAAATTACACATCCCAAACATGGTATTGCATATTGTAAAATCTCACATTCATAAATTAATATATAGATTTGTACTAATGTTTATATCTAGATTTGTACTATTTTTATATTATAATTGTCAGTGTTTAGGTATTGGCCAACCACACAACGAGCACCACATACGAAAAAAATAATCTTATGGTCGGAAAAACAGTGTCAACATTTCGGAAGTTAGTTAATGCCTCACGTGACACCCATACATAATAATAATAATAATAATAAAAGGAAAAGACCAATTTATTATTATAAGAAACCAAGTGGTCCTCACATTTGATGGATTCAGTAAAATATTATAAAGGGCTCTCTTGTGTATAAATAAATTACCAATACTTTGACCCGTGCAACGCACGGATTTATTTTAGAAATATAATGTATTTATTATAAAAATTTGGTTTGGTAAAAATAGAATAGTTTAAAATATTATAAATTATTCAATTAACTCATGTTACTTTCTTTCCCTATCACATTTTTCTTCAGTTAATCCTATATGGTCTTGTAGAGATAAACTTCACCTCTTTTATCACATTCAAAGCAAAATATAAAAACTTATTACAAAGAGTGATTTAGTCAAATGTTACTAGAAATTGTTTTTAAGAAAATTTAAGTATAATTTATTGAGGTGATTTTAATAACTTTTTAGTTTTTTTTTTCATTTTCTTTCATAATATTAAAATGTGATTATGAATCTAATTTATCTTCAGAAAATTAATTTAAAAACTAAGATAATATTTATTCTATTTATATATTATAAATTATTTTTTGGTGGATGAGATCTCTAACAACTACATAAATATATTTTTAAATATATTATAAAAGAATAAATGATACAGCCAATGAAAAAAAAAAGACCATTTAAAAGTAAAAGTTGAAGTTCGGCACATGCTCACCACATGTCTACAATTTTATAATTCTGAAGATTGAACTCAAAGCACTTTACAACTAATAAAAAATAATAATCTAAATCAGACATTGCATTTGACAATATCAATATGAGATTAATTGAAAAAAATTTCAAGAAAAATAATAAAATGTCACTCTCAAATAAAGACAGGCATACTCGTACCAAATAGCAAACAACCGAAAAAGAAAAAAAAAATGCCTAAATTTACCCTTTACAGTTCTAAAAAAAAGTTGAATTCTCAAAGTATCTTTATCTGCCAATATTAAAGTAAGAGAATAATGTTATTGAAAAAAATAAAATTAATACAATAAATAAAACATATTTGATACCCTTTGATAATTTAAACATATAATATTAAAATAAATATTATATATATATATAATCTTTATCTTTTGATTATGAGTTCTTATATAATCTTGATATTCGTTATTATGAAGATATGTTTCTCATCTTATCAAGATATGTAATTATAATTTATGATTCCTTTCAAGAACTAAAGAGGTTTTCTTAATACATAGAAAAACACGAGTTTTAATTTTGGTTTTACTGAAACCATGGTAACAGTGGTTGGTGGCTTCTAACTTTTTTATTCTTTTGGAGTCAAAGAAATAGCGCGAGTTCCATGCAAGTTTCTGTCTTTTGAGCAAATTTCACGACCCGTATAATTCGGCACGGAATGCATCTTTTCTTGGAACAAGTGCAATTTTTTTTGGAATAATTTAATTGAACAAAGTTCCGGATTACACGTTTTCTGAAATTTGATTGGGGAAAGGTTCTTGGATCAACACGATTTCCTCAAAAGTGGTAAACAATTGGAGAAAGTAAAAGTTGTTCTCATTTGAAGTTGATTATTCTTTTCAAATTCATCTATTTTGGAAGTTTTCTTATAAAATTACAGCGTTTATTCAATTACTCACACTTAAAAGTATAATGAATAGAGGCAAACGAAATTGTATGGTACACAAAGAACTGAGATCATTTTTTTTTTATATTTATACTATTCTTTATACGGAAACAAAATTCATTACAATTGCAAAGAATATTGAAACAATGATGTGGTAATAATACAATACAATCATGAATCTACCAGAAAGACTATCTCAAAATAGTATTTCTGTACTCATTCACTACTGACATTATAAACATATTCGATGATTGGATAAGAATAAGGACAAGTTCTTCCTTAGATCCTGAAAGAATACCCAGCTTATCTGAAAAATCCTTGTAGCCAAAAAAACTTAGTTAAAGAAGCCACTTGGGAAGTAGTATAGAGGTAAAGAGGAGAGGCAAAACCAAGGTATTAATGAAAAGACCTGCAACAAATGGAAAGAGTAGATACTCATCAATGGAAATGCATAGGCAAGCTCATGTTATCAAGTTGAGCAATTTTCTAGTGTACTAAATTAAGTTGTCTAATATTCAATCTCTCCTTCAGAAGTTCCAAGATGATTTGGCTGAAAAGAAAACTCAATTACTAGTTTTAAGATGTATAAATAATTCTGTTCATTCTATCTTCTGTGTTTCATTTTTCTGCAAGAATAGGAGGAAAGCATGTGCATGACATTAAATTAAAATACAAACTGATTTAACAGATTTTATATTGGACATCTGGATATTTAATGGTTAAAGAGATCATAGATGAAAAAAGAGAGGAGAAACCTTATAAGTACTAATTTGTTTAGACTTCATAATCACATTCTCATTCGTGAAAAAAGATTTTGACTGTACTTGGATTGCTTGGGTAGACTTTGAAGTTGTAAGAATCAATTTAAATAGATTTTGACTGTACTTGAATTGCTTTGGTAGACTTCGAAGTTGTAAGAATCAATTTTGTGGTGAATAGAAATGAGTTTTGAGAGAAAATCAATTTCAAACAAACTGACCCTATATCTTACAACTACCACTGCTTTGAAAATAAACTGAATATCAAACCTGAAATACCAATTCTTAGCAGTATAGGAGCACGGTACTTACCATTTTGTGAGGATGTTGCCGTAGGAAGAGATGGAAGTTTTGTAGCTGCAATTGCATGATTGAAGGAACAAATGAATTAGCCATGGTACAGAATGGAAATATGTCTTTGCTCATGGTAAAAATATTAGAAAGGACAATCCAATGTTGAAGACAGGAACATGTTCCTCATTACTATTATTTCCTATTATTCCATTGATAGAATCTGCTCAATAATTGTATACTATTGTAATTCCTTTTTTAGCTTATACAAATACGGATTTACATTAATTTGCCAGCCATGTAGGATGGTAATTGAGCATGCATTATTTATACAAGAGAATACAGTGAAAGAAGGCAAGCAGCCAGAAATTCTTGACATTTTTATCACTTGGTTGTTGCAAAATATTAATGAAAATGGACATATACAAGTCATTTCAGGAAGTTGGCATGAGGGGGGACAGTTTTGAATTGATGGTGGCCTGAATTCAACTTGTTCCCCAATGTTAATGGTTGAAACTAGTGTAGAGAATTAGCCTGATTATTATAGAGCTAATCCTATGACCATGAGAAACTTAAGATCATCCTATGATCATGACAAACTTAACAGCAAATCAAATATCATACTCGACAAAGCAAATCAGAAACAGAACCAAGTCTATACTACTTACCCTTAGACCTAGTCAACCAGGCAATGCTGCTAAACACTTTCAGTTGGAGCTTGACATTGATACCTATTGTTAACGAAATCTTTCCAGGCTGACATTCAGCTATTTTTGCAGGCTGAAGTTTATATGGATTAACTTGCTGCTGTTCAACAAGTCTATGAGTTAAGCAAGCAAGATCATTTTCTCATGAAGCACTCATGAAGCTTCTACCAGAATTTGAAACCGTTGCCCTGCTTTACTGAAGCAATGGTTTTCTTGCAAACAATTTGGTCATATTAGTTGCAATTGCAACACGAAATTTTGTAACTATTGCAAGCAACATGGCACATCAAAGAGTGCCCAACTATATGCAAGTAGAAACTAGTGAAGGCCCTTGAAGGTGCTACCACTTCAGTGGCCCAGGCCTCTACTCCTGCCACCTCCAATATTGCAACTTGAACACCTCGGGATATCCAACATATGGTACTATCCGCTCTTTCTACCTGGGGTATTCAGGATATGCAGTGTTGTTGCTTAGCTTTGGTTTGTTGATTTTGGAATCTTTATAGAAACAAAAGGAGATCTAGGATTCTCTTAGAGCCACAGAATAACAGCACCAAAGAACACCACCCAAAGGGTAACCCTAGAGGAACTCCGTTCGAGTAATGGAAAGATGTGCATGAGAAGAAGAAACCAAGAGAGAGTAAGGAAGAGAACGAGATACTGTTTTCTTTCATAAGAAAACCGAATACAACATGTTTTATGGCTTTCATAGGTACTGATGACAGTTTAACAGTCAATCCTCCCAAAAGAATAACAAAAACAAGCTAAAAACAGTTTAATATGTGACAATGCCCCTCCCATAAGAACATTCTTGTCCTCAAGAATGAAAGGAAGGGTACTTCCTCTTCAAATCGTAGTAAAACTCCCATGTAATGTCTTCTAGGAATTCATGCTTCCATTTCACCAGCACTTTGGTGACCGCCATTCCTCTCCTCTTTACCATCATCCGATTTGAGATGGCTTCTGGCTCCCTTTCTTGCGACCTCTCCTATGCTTGATCGGGCAATTCTGTAGAAACTACTGCACCACTCACATACTTCTTAAGCTGTGATACATGGAACACATTGTGAATCTTTAAATTCAAAGGGAATTCTAGTTTGTAGGCCACTTCTCCCACACGGTCCAAGATTCTGTAAGGTCTAAAATATTTGGGGTTTAGTTTAGCATTATGCCCAAAGGTCACTGAAATCTGCCTACTAGACTACAATTTCACATAAACTCTATCACCAATTTCATAGCTCTTATTAGATCAGTGCCTATTTGCCACTTGCTTCATTCCAATGATTTTTAACATCTCTCGTTTTCTTAGACTCCTATCCACCAATTCAACATTGGATTCCCCAAGTAGGTATGGTAAATGTATGGGAGAACCTGACCATACATAATTTCGTATGGTGTAGACTTAGTAGTAGTGTGATATGTGGTGTTATACCACCATTATGTCAAAGTAGCCATTTCACCAAATTTTATGGTGACAGTACACATAGACCTCAAGTAAGTCCCAAGACATTGATTCACTACTAACGACCGACCGACCTCAAGTAAGTCCCAAGACATTGATTCACTACTAACGTCCTACCATCCGTTTGTGGATGACAGCTTGTAGAGAGCTGAATTTATACTCCAGTTGGGTGCTAATATTGTCATTAATTCGTGCCAAAATTGGCTCACAAATACATAATCCTTGTCACCAGTTGTAGTGGCAGGAAATCCATGCAGTTTAAACACATTATATAAAAAAGATTGAGCCACCTCCTTTGCTGAATAAGGATGAGATAGAACCATAAAGTGAGCAGCCTTGATGTTTTCATATACTCCTATATAAGTTTGTCAATGATGTCTTTTATTCACCGGATTTGCTCCTTGAATCAAGGGAATTTGGTGATCATGTCGTGGCTTGAGTGAGGGCAGTTGCTGGGGTTCTTGGAACACATCTTCAAACTCACCTAATAAATTTTCCACTTCCACTGGTAATGTAGGATGATCCACACGTGTAGTTAAAGAATGTAATAATGTTCCTTCTTCATCCCCAATTTGCATCACTGATAGCTGTACTCCTTCTGTAAAAGCCTTGCACAGGTGTTGTTTCCTAGCAGTTTTAATCTTACACCCAATAGAACTCTGCATCACATGTCTCCTCCCCTCCATCGTGAGTTTATCAAATTTCATAATATATCACCCAATTTAATCAACCATTCAATTCCCAGCACTAAATCACAACATCCCAATGGAAGAAGAAATATATCAGGTGTAAAAGTTGTGTTGAATAGTCTAACTAAGTTTTTTTACCGTTGAAAAAACTTTTATCTTCAATCCATACACTATCACCACATTCAAAGGATCCATCTTTTCAATCTGCAACCATATTTTTCTGCTACTTGCATGTCAAAAAAGTTGTGCTGCCACTATCAATAAGAATGTGTAAAGGGTTTCTTTGATAATAGCTTGTGATCCTCATTGTTCTAAAACCTGCCACCGTTGTCAACGCATTCATCGAAATTTGTGGCTCAGCCCCTTGTATATGGTAACCTCCACCACTGACAAACACATCAATAGCCTCCTCCTCATTGTTTATTTCAATAATACGAATCTGTAATTGTTTATGTACCAAGTAGTGTTTTGCTAAATAGGGCTCATCACAAAAGTAACAAAGTCCCTTAGCTCTTTTCTCTGCCATGTAAGTTGGGGTTATGTTTCTTTGTTGTTTAGGTTTTGAAGGAACAGTGACTGGTACATTCTCCAATGAAGGCATAAATATTGGACCTAAGACTCCTCGCTGGAATTTGTCAGGACCATTACCAAGATTGATAGCCTCATACATTTTGGCTAAAGCAAAAGCGTGTTGCACTGAATTGGGTTGAAACATCCTGACCATCATCTGGATGTCCTTCTTTAAACCTCCAAGAAAACAACTTAAGATATATTCTTCCGTCAGATTCAATCTTGTAATGATTGAATCAAATTCTTCATGATACTCCCTAACTGATCTTTGTCGCTTTAGTTCTGCCATCGGATCATCACAAACATCTCCAAATCGATCAATCAATAGTTTCTTGTATTCTTTCCATGAAGGTAAAGAAAAATTAGAACAAGATTTCGCAAGGGGTGTATGCCACTACAAAGCTTTGCCTTCAAGATGAACTATTGCCAATTTCATCTTAAATTCATTTGGAGTATTATCTACCAAGAAGTAAGTTTCATATTGATAAATCCACTTATTCACATTTTCACCACTGAATCTGGGAAAATCAATTCTTGCTAGCCGAGTCCCACACACATATGATGAAAAATGTGAACGCATAGCGCCTAAGCCATTTTTAGTTGAAAAACTAAGATTTCCATCCTCAATCTTTTGTTGAACCAAATATTGCAACGTTTCTTTTGAAGAAAGAGTCAAGGTTTGCTGTAAAAAAGCAGCCAATTCCATAAAACGAGAATCCATTCTAGAGGAAATTCGTTCTTCCATCTTTTTAATTGCTTGAGCAGACTTTGTTGCCTCTACCATGTTTTTGCCACTAGAAAGACCAATCTGATACTAAATGGTAGAAACAAAAGGTGATCTAGGATTCTCTTAGAGCCACCGAAGAACACCACCCAAAAGGAAACCCTAGAGGAACTTCGATCGAGAGTAACGGAAGGATGCGCATGAGAAGAAGAAAGCAAGAGAAAGCAAGGAAGAGAATGAGATACTGTTCTCATTCATAAGCAAAAAAAATACAACATGTTTTATGGCTTTTATAGGTACCAATTAACCGTTTAACAGTCAATCCACCCAAAAGAATAACAGAAGCAATCTAAAAACAGTTTAATATGTAACAAATCTCGAATAACATGACTAGTTCACTTGAAAATTTGCACAATTTTCACACTTATAATGGCACTTAAAACATTCAGATTTATGATGGTAATGCTCTCCCTCTTTTTGTTGTTGGAAACATTAGTTCCTCTTTTCGGGATGATTTTGTATTGGACTTGCTTGGGATTTAATTTCGATTGGACAAATGGTGGATGACAATTGTAATGTAAATTTCTTTGTGTTGGTTGTTCTATGCAGGATTAGACATCATGCAAAGTGATTGCAAGGGGGCCTAAAGTAGAGAGATCATTTTCTTTACAATTTGGTTTGCATAGCCTTTTGTCTTTTCAGCTTGTCATAATGGTTCAAATAAGTGTGAGAATAGGCATAGAAAGTTAGGCCATTCAATGTTTGTCTCTTTCTAATTACTCTTTCAATTGTTCTATGTACAAACTTGCCAAAAGCAAAACACTTCCTTTTCCATCTCTAGCAAATCATAATGAAAAACGATTTGATCTAATTCATAGTTATGTGTGGGATATATCACAAGTATTATCTCATTCAAAATACAAATGCTATTACACCAAAGATTATCAAGACCCTTGTTTTGATTAGCAACAAAAAAAATGTTTAGAGGCATTAGACGAAGTATTGTCTAAAACTCACCAAGACAAAGCATTGTCTGTATTTAGATGAAGTATTGTCTAAGGTTCCCCAATCAGACGAAGTTTGGGATTGAATATTTATTGATATGAACTCTGTTTAATATTATTCTTCTGAGTGTCCTGTGTTGTTTTCTAGGTAATAAACTCTACTAGTAAGTCAAAAATATTCTACCAACTACTGTGAGATAAGTACATTGTTTTGTCTTATCAAAGAAACAAGTCGGTTAAATGCATTACATGACATTTAATGCATGATGACAATTTTCGTAATCCTTACCAACCTCAAACAAAGCCATGCAAAGTCCTTCGCAAGTATTTTCAACATCTGATTACCATTTTTAACACCCTAAAATATACCTGAAGACATGGACTACTCGCATTATTGATGGACACAAGAAAACAGTTAAGCAAGTATTCTCCATGATTCAATTTGTAATACTCTTGATTTCTGTGAGAGAATACCTAGACTAAGGCATTTCATATTCGTCTTATACAAACATTGTTCTCAATCTCTTGACTTTGTGGTAATTAGGGAAAGCGTAAAAGGTTGAAAATGTTACTGGATAAATAATACTTTCGGTTTTTGCTTGGAAAAGCAAGTAAAGAGAATACTTAGGTTAAGGCCAAAAGTGGTTGTCTTTAAATAATACTTCATTTTTGTGAGTGTTAGTGAAACTAAGTGCTGATACCAAGAATTGGACGAAATCTTGATGGTTAAGACAAACCAATATAAATATTTGTGTTTTTTCTTCTATGCTTTTTGATCCCCACTTTGAAACCTTTTTTATTAGACTTGTTTTTCATCTTTGAAAAGTGTTTTACAAGTGTAAAATTTTTTTATTACACAATACAACTACTCTTCTTGTGTATTGTTTGAACTAACAAATAATTGTAATTTTTATAGATGAATATAGCTGTTTCACATGAATATATTTTCTCAGGTCTAAATACATTTTTTTTTGTATGTTCAAGAAATTTTTGGCACATATTGACAAAAAATTTCATGTGTATCAAATGTTTATGCACAAATTTTGGTGGAGAATATATTTCTCATGAGTTTCAGGAGTTACTGCAGCGCTGAGGTATTATTTCCAAACACTCTTGTCCCTATATACCTTAACAAAATGATGTTGATGAGCAAAAGAATTGACAATTACTTGATGTCACTTGCACACTACTCCTTCAAGCTTTAGCCTCTTCTCAGTTCTAGGTTAAAGCTTTGTCCACAAGTGAATACTTGATCAACTGTCTTCCATCTCAGGTTCTCCACTTTGATTCCCCTCCATTGTCTTCACACTTTTGATTGTGTATGTTTGGTATGTACAATGTGCCTTTAGTGGTTATGCTCCTACTAAAATATGTTTTCTCTGTATGATGTCAATGTCCTAAGTTGGATATTTCTAGGAATGTGACTTTCTTTGGTAATCAATATTTTTTCCATGTCTTTCTTTTGATTCTCCTATTTGTGAGATGATCATGTTATATCTCTTCCTTATGTGAGCTCAGAACTTCAGCAACTAAATATCTTTACCAAAGTTGTTCCACGTCCCTCCCATTAGTTTCTACTTAAGAAATTGATGCTACTCAATTAGTCTCATCAATTTGAGGGGGTGTTAGTAGGGATCTGTTATTATTTTTCCTTTTATTTGATTAATAGAATCTGCCTAATAATTGTATATATTATTAGAATTCCTTTTTTAGCTTATACAAATAAGGAATGACACTAATTTGTCATAAAGTATTGTAATTGAGTATGCATTATTTATAGAGAGAATACAATGAAAGAGGGCAATCAGCTAGAAATACATGATAGAGCTTATACATACTTCTATTGCATGAGGATGGAAGCACATATGAAGATGTGGGCCATGGAGCTACAATGTTATCATTAAGGTCACAAATGAATCCAATCCCTGAAGTTCCATCAAATACTGCATTTGAAGGCAAACTCGGCAAAAGACAGCCAGATTCTGCATGAAGTCACAAAACCAGGACGATTGAGAGAAATTTAAATTTAATAAAAAAAACATCATAATTTTTATGAATGACTGGAACAATGAAAAATACAAAATTTTGGAAGAGAAATTTGTAAACAAAAAATTCATACCTTGCAATCCAACTGATTGATCCAAGGGAAAACCCATCAATCGTTATCCGCATAACAAAACAAGCATCAGTATCAGTACTTGCAGAAAGGGTAAAATAACAGTTTCCTAAGCAATGGAAATATGACAATGTCAACCTTGAAGAGAAAAGTCCTTCAGGCTTATATGACAAATACTATAAACATCTTTGGAGACATTTGCATTCTGCAATTTCTTTCCCAGTGATGCAGCACAGTTCAAGGCTTGCAGATTGGTTATAAAGCTCTGTTCTTGCAAATCGGACACATAACTTTTGATGGCTTTGCAGCAAGCTGTTTGGTTATGTATGAGATTGCCGCATTCTTTCACAACACTTGAGACACTTGGAAAAACCAATGGGCATACTGAGTGATGTGATATAACAACATTGAACATTGTAAGATGTATGCTTTTACATTACAATAAATTAGCCAAAACTGTAATAATCAAATATAAGGAGATCGTTTTTGTTTTTCTCTCCATGCTCACCTTTGTTTAGGTTGCAGTTTGACAGTCCTCTAAAAACATTATTTGCAGTGGAGGGATCAAGTTTACTAGCCAGCCAACGTACGACAATATTCTTGCAATCATTGATCCTAGCTATCGGCCCAGGCAAGCTATGGTTTCCATCTGAAGTAGACAAATCATTCAATGCAATTTTTCTGGCAGCATAACGTATGGCATTTTGACAAACTTGATCACAACACTCATTTACAGGATCAATTTTTCTACAAGCAGTCAGAAGTCTCGAAGTATCTACAACACTCTCAAATTCATCCACAGATACAACAGGACAAGAGGCCTCAGTGAGATTTGTTGGGTGGACTGAACATATTTTCTTTAGGTTCTCATTTGCTCCTTGACTGACAAGGACCTTCTGAACATCAGAGAGGCATTGACTAGCTTGAGTTGAGTTCAAAGCTAGCACCCCAGAGTATTTGCTCGACTGCCCTATGAGGGTCACCAGCATGGCATCAAATTGAGGACAACATACAACATTTGCCAAATATGGAGCAAAGGATGTCCAGCAATCAGTAGCAGTGGTGGTCATTATATCTTGAGCAGCAGAGAAATTCAATGAACAAAGGCCTGGAAGCAAAAGGGAATTCTTAGTCATCTCGGTAACCAAAAGGTTTGTAATTCAAAGGACTTTAAGATAAGCACACGTATTAGGACACATGCAACAGCATGTTAAAGAAAAAATGAAGTGATTTCACTGTTTGTTTGCAAGATGCCATTTATAGTCCTACTCTTCGGGATAGCTTCACGTAATGAAGCTAGGAATAATTGTAGAGTTACCCCTTAATATACACAAAATCAAATCCAGCAAAAGAGTGAAGGATTTGATAACATTTCTGACACATAACTTTGTCATAAAAGACTAGCTGCTTTAATTTCCCAGACATGTTTCCTAACCAACCGACAGCTCTTCCATCTACATTGTCCATTGAAACCACTCTAAATAACCCCCTTTTTGCAGAATTATTTCCAGATATAATCATAAAAAGCTAATTTTCACGAATTTTAGACCAAGCTTCTGATAACATTTTATTTTCGGCTAGTCCAACACCAACACTTTGACTGACATATTTCAAGCGTTTGTTGGTCTTTGAGATCCTTCATGACCTATGTTGTGTTGAGAGAATATTATGTGAAAAAACAATTCTATTTTTGATCAGAAGGGAAGGGATTGCATATGGGAGCCATGTCCAACACCTCCCCCAAAATTTTACATTTTTTTTTCTAAGATATGAATTATGATATGCAAATTGGTGGTCACTGTTGCACTGCAGTTCACCCCCACTCAAGACTTTACAACAGCCTGATCTTCCCACATCACAGATCATTAGCCACACACACAATGAATTAAACTCACCCATTACCATAGCACTGCCATGTACACCACTGAAGTGGACAAATTAACCACCATGTTACTTACAAGAACATATATAGCACCAACGCCAAAGAATCTTCTACCCAGAAAAAATAGCACCAGTCTTCAGGTATAAACCCATATTGTTGCACCTCACCTTAGCACTGAACTCATCGGTGTTAAACTTTCACCAGTGCTACACTATAATTTCACACCGCATCCTTCAGTAGTCAACATCTTTCATGTCTATTTTGTAATTTATCAGCTAATTTATTCTCTTTGACTGGAATATTTGTCAACTTTTCAATCTACTTTGGATCTTGGCCTCCCTCCCATAAGATTAAAATCTTGGCTCTGGCCCTGCTTCCCACCATTCACCAGTGTTATGTACATTAGTAAAAGAAAACATCTTACTTATTTCTAGGATTAGTTTCCCTATTTTTTTTATATCTCTTAGCTTACCCTATTTCCTTATCTTATCATGATCTATTTCCCTAATTAGTTAAGATTATGGTCGGTATTAATAAAAATTATTGCTCTAGGTTTTATAAGCATCTCATCAATACATTATAATTTGTAACACATCTCGGTTAATATTAATTTAGTGTTTCATTCTCCTTTATCACACTTCCTCCCATTATACATAAAACCCCTTACTTTCTACAACAAAAACTACAATATGCCAAAGGGTAAGCAGTATTTGTGTAAACGAGAATTGAGCAAACAAAAGAATCATAATGTAAGGTCTCACTGACAGACTTAAAAGGAAAAGCAAACCATACCTGATAACGTGGGCACAGAATTATTTGTGAAAGGTCTCAAAGGGGAAGGAGCCACAAGAGGAATAAAGGGCTGTGGCTGTGTACTTGGAGGGAAAGCAGGAGACAACGCATCAACCTTAGTAGTGATTGGAGAGCCCTGAGACTTGTTCACAACTGCCAACATTATCGGCAATTTTCAGCTTAAGGAATTATATTTCTACAAGAAACATTTCTAGAAGAAAATGAAATACTTCTGCATTGCCTAGGGCCTCAAAGTACGCAAACACGCATTCATAATTAAGATATCAGACACACTGCATTATTTATCAACTACATGGAGAAACGTTACACATCATGTCAGCTTGGAGAACAAATTGAGCTCTTTGGTTACTATTTCTGGTAGCTCATTGGCCTTCTACAATGCACAAAGAACAGTCTCATAAAAATGTATCCCTTTTTCATTATGGTTTGTACCCAAATTACACAACATCAACAATACACATTATTCTACCTGAGATGAAGCATAATTCCATTGCTTTTTGCAAATTCACTATCATAATTAAAAGAAAATTCCGTGACCCAACTATCAAGATGCAAACTTGAAAAGCTTAGCGACAATTTAACCATAAAAGAGTCAAATTCTCAATTAAGGGTCATGCATTTATCTGCAATAAATAAAACACACCTAGAAGAAAAACAAGGAGAGAGAGAGTAATTTGAAGAAGGAAAGTGGGAGAGAGCAAGCCCTTCATAGTTGCAGCTTGTCAGCAACCAAAGCAATGAATAGTCCCAAATTGAACATTAAGAAGCTGCTCCCAAAGTGAACAAAAAAGCTTCAATGCAGAGAGAGAAAAATGAAGAGAATGGGGTAACAAAGAAACCCCTTTTTCATTGTTTTCATGGACTCACTCACTGAGACAATGGAGTTCAGAGAAGAGAGAGAAAGAGATGGCATTGCCACTTGCAAATGCCAGACATGTGTATCAGGGATAATCACGTGAGGAGCACGTGACGGATTGAATGCCATGTGAAGAGGTAGCTTCGTTAGTTAATCCCATGTTACCTGCTGTCCCAGCACCCATCAACAAGCAATTTCAACCGTCAGATGCTGGCAAGACCAACCATGTACCGTCCGATTCAAGCAACCATACCCTATCCAATTAACTTTGTCTTTCTATTCAGTGCATGTAATCATAACAAATTAAATTGTATATTTTATATTATCAGTACATTATCGAAAACAGAATTTACATTACAATATTACGATTTCGGCTATTTTGATATTAAAAAAGTATTTCAGTAAGCATGCTTTACTTGTGTTTAAATTATTGATTAATGGATCATTATCAAGTTAATTAAAAAATGGTTTCAAATTATTTTACGCAAAATTTTTAAATTCAAAACTTATAAACAAAAAAAAAAGTTGAGTGTAAAATAGGATTTGATTAAAGCTGTAAGTTAAATATTTTGACAATAATCATTGATAAAAATAAAGTTATGAATATTTGATATTTAAAATAGTCATTACAAAGATTTATAATGAAATAGTTATGTAATTGCAAGTATTATTTATTCATGAAAATAAGAGACCTTTTAATTTCAAGTACTTTAATAAAATATATGAAGGATTTTTAATTTTAATATATAGTTTATTTATTTTAAAAGAGTCGTATTTAATGCATTAATTTATATTGAATTTATAGTATGAAAAAGAAACTTAATTAACTACTAACTGTATAAAAGTTAAAAAAATCTATCAATATTAAGACATGAGATGCGAATTTGATAAGTTATAATATACACAATCATTGACTAGATAAGACTTAAAATTCCATTATTTGTGACCTTTATGAAAACAATGAAAAAGAAAAACACTGTATAATGGACCCATTAATCATTTTCATTCAAGATAATTACCACCATTCATGCCATATGCCACAATTTGACACGCATAAACAGTAATAAAAATAGTAAAAGAAAAGTATTAATTAAAATAAAATATATCTACCTCAATTAAAAGCCTAACATTTTACAAAATCTTATTATCAAATATGATAATCCAAAATTACTTGTCATTAAATGTTACTTCTTTCTTCTTAAAATTCACAAGGGTCCAACATTAATTTGTGGTAAAGTATACATGAAATTATGTTTCACACAAACATAGTTATCCCATGTGAAGAGATATGCCCCATTGCACGTAAGACCCTTAAAAGGATGAACAACTAAAACACTAAATGGGACCAAATACAGTGATTGAACAATAAATATGCATGGTTCAATGAAAACATGTCTTCGGCTATAACCATGCTTCACTAATCCTTCTTCTTCACGTTAATTACATTTCTTTACCTTATCCACGCCACATAAATTTATTTTGCCTCCTAAATTATGCCCACATTCATTGTAGCTACATAACCATACATAAACTTCCTCTTCAATTTGTTTAGGTTAGAGTCAAACTTGGGCTACTTTAGTTTTTCTTTACGCTAGTTCCAATTGTTTTAGTTAATCTACTAATTTAACATTTGTGCACTAACTTGGAGGAGTCTAAATTCGTCGAGTTCCAATTCACGTAAAACAATATTTAAAGTATAAATACATATGGTTAATTAAGGTGCATTCATTAATTATTTAAAAGTATTTAGTGAGATTTCTTTTTTAAGTTAGAGCATTTTATTGTGTGTTGAAACTTATTTTAGAATCTATTTATAGGCTTTTTAAGGAGTTTATTTATAGGGTTTTTTAGGTGGCTAATCTCCTTTTTGTAAATTCTTGAAAATGAAATTCTTTAGAAAGAGTAGATTCACTCAATTACAAATTTCTCTTTGTCCAAAAGATAAACTACAAAGGTAATCAAACTTGACCGTAAAGTATTCAAAACAATAGTTTTTCTTCATATTTTTTGGTCTCTAATTGACTTTGTGATGGGTGGAGTTGAAACATGGAGAGGAATTGAAGACATGGTTGAGGTCAACATATACTTTAGTCTAAAGGACAAAGGATTAAATTGCAAGCAATCATATTTATATTTAATGTCGTTTTTTTTTTTTGTTATCTTAAACTATTACTCAGTGAAAATCTTGTATTAGTTAAAGATTTGATTGATTTACAGTATATAAATAGGGATTTATTTTACTTTATAAACTGATTTTATAAAAATGAATTAAGTTTAAACTTAATTATTAATAATTGTATTAACTTTTTCTTCTTAAATCATTAATATTTAATTTCCACTACAAACAATCTTATTTACTTTCTCCCTATCATTAGGTTGATTAGAAATAAAATGGTTCCAACAATTGTTAGATATTTTTGTTCATTGTGCATTTCTAAATAAAAAAGTGAATTTCACACTCCCTTTTGTATAATGTGGAGTCGATAATAGATAAAAATTCTTTAAGTTTGAAGAAGAAAACAAAATAGGGTGATTAGGAATATTCTGGTCTTATATTATAGAAATAAAAAATGAAAGTGATGAAAATAAGTAACTAAGATTAGCGCATTTTGAGCAGTGATATGAGGGCATAAACGTAGACCTTGTTAACACTTTAATTGGAATTATGCACTAATTAATATAATTGACCAAATCTTAAGCTCGTTATATAGTGAAAACGACGTAATAAAAGTTCAAACAATACTCTTCTTAATAGAATGATCCATTATTAGCTGTACTATAGAGCGTTTAGTTTTCGTTTCTTCTTAAAGTAAAAAAAAAAAAAAAAACTAAAATTATTTTAAATACGATTTTTAAAATAATTAATTAAACTTAATGTTTTTAATCTCTAAATTTTAAAACGGATATAGTTTCGGTATTTTAAATTTATTTTAGTGTTTCATTTAAAAAATGCGTTTTTAGTTCTTAATATTAAATTTACGATTTTTTTAAAAATCTATTTGAGGTAATTAAAGTAATATTTTAAATTAGAAAAGCTAATCGGGATTTATATTAAATACATTATTAAACCAAATAATTATTATAAAATGTCGTCAATTTTATCATAGGTGCCAATCTTTTGCCGCATCTAACAAATTGTGATTATTATTATTTTTTCTATACTGTAAAAATAATCCTGTTCGACAATAAAACTATTATAAATACTAAACTCCATCAATAAAAATCACATCCAATTTAAACCAATAAAATTATATTTAGTAACTCCTCAAATAAAATACATAGAATTAAATAAGTTTTTGTTACATTTGAAATGATCTCATATCAAAATTTGAATCTGTAAAATTTTTAGGCTTTTTTTTATATACCTAATGTTCAATAAGCATGTAACTTTATCAAATCTTAAACTAAAGCATAACATGTAATAATCCTACCAAAATATTTAAACACTATCAAAATCACCATCTTATCATAGTTATTTTAAAAATACAATAATAAAAAAATCAAATTGACATATTCATTAAACACTGAATATAAAACATATTTACATTTTTTAGATATTTCAAATTTCAACATGGAAACACTTATTTAACCTACTTACAAGTGTCTAACTCAAATGATTCCAAACTTTTGTTTTATTGAAACATGAGTTATGCTTAAAATATTGATCTCTATAGTATGAAAGAAAGGAAAAAGCATGCACACAGAATTTATGGTGATGGAGATGATGAGTGACAACCAGCAAGAGAATCTCACTTTTTTTATCTCCATCACCCGGCGCAACAAACGGATACCCCATGTGCTTTCTCTCTATTTATACCTCACTCTTCACACCCTTTTCTCCCATCTTTTCTTCTTCTTTAACTTAATTTTTTTTTCAATATCATTAACATGGGAAACTGTTTGAGGAACAGCAAGGTATCAGCAGCACAGGATCATCACAACAATGATACCTTCTCTCATGAGATGGTAAAGGCACTTCCAATGTTGTCCAAGTTGGAAGCTGAGCAAAGCATGAAGAAGAAGAAGGTGAGGTTCATGGTGCAAAATGGTGGTGAGGGGGAAAGAGGGTGTGATGGTGAGTATTGTAGAAGTGGGGGTGTGAGGATTAGGGTTGTGATGAGTCAGGAAGAGTTGAAGAGGATGTTGAGGTGCAAGGATGAAGGTGAATATCAGAGTTCAATGGAGCAGTTGTTGTTGCATGCTGTGAAGTTGAGAGGAGGAAGGGTTTCATGTGATGATGAGGGAATCAATTCTTCTTGGAAGCCATCTTTAGACAGTATTCCAGAGGATTGCTTCATGAATTCAAAGTAGGGTTTTTGTTAGAAATCTCAGCAACAATCTGTAAACAATGACACTTTTTTTCTGTTATTTGATGTGTTGAACATCCATGATGTGTAGTTTCAATGTTACTTGAGAATAGAAATTTAGTTTATAAGCTTGTGCATTTTGATGGCTTTAATCATGAAAGAAGAGAAAATTTTGTTGGGATGGGGATATTAAGAAATATGAACTATTATACTCTAAAATTTTCTATTTTTAAGAAAAAGTTTGTTTTTTTTATCAAACACATTTTTAACTGCTATAATTTTTTTCTTGAAAATAAATAATTCAGTCTTACATAACGGTTTATCATATCAAGTTCATATAATAATATTCTGGTCATATCACAAGTAAACTTGGGATTTTTATGATATATATTTTTTTTTCATATTAAGTTTAAATGTAGAGTTTCCTTGACTTAATATTCACGAGTAGCTGATAATTTAGTGATAATTAACCAAAAGTACTCACCAATATCTATTTAAATAAATTTTGGATTCTAAAAAACTATGAACATATTCATATATTATTTTATATAGGTTCGTATTTAAAGCAAGGAAAATTAGGTCTTCCTTTAGGTTCACTAACAGAAAAGTTATATTAATATATAGATATTCATCGAGTGATAAATTAAATGAGAATAATAAAAAAATTAACATTATCATTTGAGATTTCCTGTTAATAAGAAAGTTTTTAAAGAGGTTATTTTTTATAATTTTTTAATTGCAATATTCAATAACAACCTAGATTATTTTTTAAAATTGGTAAAAATGCCAACCCACAGTGTTTTTGCTAGTAATTTTTTTTACAAGATCTTAATGGAAAGAAAAGTTCTTTTATGATAAGCTATTTAAAAGATGTTATAGCTAATTACTTTCTCATTAAAATTGTAACTAATAGTTTAGCTATTTAATTGAAAGAAAAACTCAACGGTCCCTCCTAATTTGCTAATAGTTTCACTTTATTTTCTTCTTTTCATTCTTAATTTGTTCTCTTTTTTTCCTTATCATTCTATTGTTTTTCAAGACTTTAAGTTGAAGTATCTAAAAAATAAGTTATTTTAAACTGTTGAAGTAAACATCAATGTGCGTGATTCTCTTAATTTATAGGCTCTATCGTTGCACATTTTATCATATTTACTGGTCTTTTCATTTATTATATTTTTAAATTTTAGATAAAGTTGTGACTAATATAAAATATGACAAAAAAATATGAATCCGGATTTGAAAAGTTAAAAAGAAAAAGAAATTCAGCCTCAAAAAATTACTCTAATAAATTTCTTACATACTCATAAAAAATATAGTAATAAGTTCAATTGATGATAAAAATATATTGGAAATATTGGTAGTCTTAATTATATTGATAAAATTATAATATTAATGATTTTTTAGAATTAAAAACACTGATAAAAATATTAAAGATGAAGTTAACACTCCAATAGAAATTCCAAACTATATACAACAGGATTATATTTTTTTCAAATACATGTTATAAAATATTATTAACAATACTTATAATGGTTGTCATTGAAAGAATTAACCTTTTTATTTATTGAACGTAAAATATTAGAATTACTAAATTATAACATAGTAAATAAATTATTTTCCAAATTATAAAAACAAAAGATTAATGTAAAATTAAAATTAATATTTTATTAATACATTTTATAAATTTTATCCAGGGCCTAATTATCTAGATACCCTAGCTACACTTTTCATTACACCAATCAACAAACACACTATTAATGATTGTGCCAAAAGATGTAAAATCAACAAACACACTACTAAAAAAAAATCACACCTCAGTAGGTAACATAATAATACCACTAACAGCAACAAACAAACAAGAATGTCATTTTCTTCCACGTCACCTTGTTTTTTGAGGAAGCCATCAATCTGATCACTATTTTTAACCTAATAAATGTTTTCTGTGAGTTGTTGGGTTGTGTAATGAAATTGGAAACAGTCTTTGGTTATATTTAATAGTGCATTCAGAGTTCACATCAGTCTTAATTATAACAAGTTGCCAATTGTTACTTATATCTCCCATCTTAAGAAATGTACCTCCTTTACTATTTTTCCAAAAAATACCCTTCCAAAAAAATTTGTTTCCAGGCCTTACATGCTGTAGGTATACGTCCATCACAAGATGTTATAATTTTATGTTTTCCTAACCAATTCAGCATTGATGTTAACTTTTGTATTTGTTGTCTCCATCGTTTGGTTACATTAAAATAATTTAACGTGATGAGAGCAAAAAATTGGGAAAATTGTTATTGTTAATCATACACACTTAAACTGTTAATTACTTTTTGAACTCACAATATATATCTCTAATCCTGGTATCTCTACTTTTTGTTGAAAGTACCGTGACCTTTTTAGTTTTTTTTTCTAAACTGGTATGATTATAATTTTTTTATTAAAATAGGCAAATTTTTTTATTAAAATAGGCAAATTTTTTTATTATATAAATTGATAAGTCATTATCATCTTGGCACAACTTTATTCAGTGTGTTAAAGACTTTAGTTTGATTAAAGCGAAGCTATGTGAAAGTGTATTAAATGTTGTATTAGTGAAAGTGTATTACTGTCAATGTTAATGTTGTATGAATATAACACGATTTTGATTAAGGTAATTAAATGTGATTTCTTTTTTATTTTAAATAAAGATGTGCTAAGAAATTTAGTGTGATATGATTTGAGTTGAAGTCGTGACATGTAAACATGATTTGTGTGTGTGTTTTTTTTTAAATTAAATTCAAGTTGTATAACCTTAAAATGAAGTAATGCATTAGACGGTATTTCTTATATAAGCATTAAATGATCCAGGTTATATGTGCATCAAACAGTATAGGCTGTAGTATGTATTAGACTGTTGAGTTTGCTTGCATAAACCATCTAGTATGCTTGTTTATGTTAGATGGTCTGGTCTATTTGTTTACACTAAACTGTCTAGTTTATTTGTTTACACTAAATTGTCTAGTTTGTTTGTTTACACTAGATGGTCTAGATTATTTGTTTGCATTAAATGGTCTAGTCTATTTGCTTTTTACTAGAGAGTGTAGTTTGTTTATATACAACAAATAGTCTAGTTTGTTTGTTTAGACTAGACCATCTGGTCTATTTGTTTACATTAGACCATCTATTCTGTTTGTATACACTAGATTGTCTAGTTTGTTTGTGTATACTAGACTGTCTATTCTATTTGTTTACAATAAACCGTCTAGTATATGTTTATTTACAATAAACTATCTAGTCTATTTATTTATATTAGATCGTCTAATCTGTTTGTTTTCAGTAAATCGTGTAGTGTGTTTGTTTAAACTAAATAGTCTAGTCTGTTTGTATACATCAAATTGTCTAGTTTTTTTTTTACATTAGACCGTCTAGTCTGTTTATTTTCATTGGACTGTCTAGTATGTTTGTTTTCAATAGATCGTCTAGTTGGCTTGCTCATAATAGATTACCCAATATGTTTGTGTACAATAGGTCATCTAGTTTGTTTGTGTACTCCCGACTTCAGTTCAAATCACATTACACTAAAATCATACAAACAGGTTGTCTAGTCCATTTTGTTTAAAACTACACTTTCTAGTTTGTTTATTTACACTAGACATTTTGTGTACAAACTAGACAGTTTAGTGCATGCACATAAACAAACTAGACATTGTTGTTTTCATAATCAAATTAAAGGAATTTCAGTGTAGACCATCTAATGTAGTGTTAGAGTGTCTAACACCAAAAAGATGATAGTATAAACAGAGTCAGTTCAGCCCAACTTGTTGCCCAACAAATCCAATAGTAAATATGGTTAATTAATATCCAAAACTCATCTGCAATCAAAACAAGTAAGTAAAAATAGTAAAATGAAAGGGGGTTTGAGGATTGTTATTCAGAAAAATAGAATAGACAATGTAAAAACAATAAAAAAGGAAGTTGACTCTCAACTTCTTTCAACAACAAATTCTTCATCAATATATATCATTTAAAGGATTAAATTGACTAAACATGTCTCTATCAACTCAATAGAATATAATTAATGAAACATGTGTCTATTAATATATTCAGTATCTTATTGTTTCCATGTGTTTACTCATAAGATTTTTAATCTTTTACCTCTTGAATTATGCAAATAAGAGATTGTTTAGAATAACACAAAACAGATAAGAATTTTAATTAATGAACAAAATAAAATTATTAACATGTGTTCAAAAATGATTCTATTAACAAAAATTAAACAAACAAACTAGAAAGTATAATGTAAACAAATAAATTAGACAATTCAAGATTAAACAAAAAGACTAAAAATTTTAATGTAAACAAAAAGACTAAATGATGATTTAGTGTCAAATAAGACGGATTCTAATTTTTGTAAGTTTTAATAAATTTTAATTAATTATAAAAAGATATTTTTTGAAAGACTCATAGTTTTTCTGGTAGTTTACTTAATTTATCTCATATTTTATTCATGTAACATTATATATAATGTTTTTATTAGTTACTTTTATTTTATTTTATGTAGACATATATCTCAATAATATTTTTCTAAAATCAAAGTAGATGACAAAAGTTCTTTTACTTTGGTTTTTGTCAACACCCGATTTTGTCTGGATAATCTTTTAAATTAAGACATATTGATAAAAATAAAGAATAAAAAAAATGAATAAAAATATAGAACATATATTTATTAATTTAAGTGTTCTTGAAAAAATAATAAATAATTTTTTTCTTAATTTTTCATTAAAAAAACCTTAAAAAAAAGAGAAAAGGTGGTGAGTAAAAAAATAATTAATAATAGAAAAACGAAAATTACAAAAAAAAAATATATATATATATATATAAATTGAAAACAACAGAATCCAAGAATAAAAAAAATAAAATAATAAAAATAACAAGAAAAGAAAACTGTTTTCAAACTGTTTCATTCATTTACACTTTCAAGAAAATAAAGATAATAATAAAGAAAAAGAATCAGTAAATCTCACTAAATCTTAACTTCCCACAAAAAAAATAAAGATAATAATAAAAAAAAAGAATCAGTCAATCTCACTCAATCTTAACTTCTCACAAAAAAGAATAAAGATAACAATAATAATAAGTCAATCCACCCATGTTCTCCATTTCACAATAATAAAAAATAAAAATAAAAATAAAATATGACTGTTCTCAAACTGTTTCATCTCACGTTCTTCTACACTTCATCTTTAATAATAAAATTAAGAAAAAGAAAAAAGAAAGGGTCAATCTTTCAAAATTGCTCTAAATTACTTTCAAAATAAAAATAAATTAAATAATAAAAAAGAAGATTCACTTAAGGGAGAACGACTCTGACATTAAAAGAGAAAAACTATGTATCATTAGTAACGGGGAGGAACCAAGAAAAAAGTAGAGAAGAAGAGAAGATTGATTCTCCTGTCTTACTATCCACAAACTGAGAAGCAAGGAACTTTTGAAAAGAAGACAATCATTTTTGAAGAATACTCACAGGTATAATTTGTAAGCTTTAGATTTTCATATGGATCTTGAAGTTTGAATTTTGTAAATCATGTGTTCTTATCTTCTTGTAATTTTTTTTTATTTCTCCATCATTTCATTTTCATATAAAGATAAAAAAATAAAAAAAAGGGAGGTCCTTTAGCTCTTTATGGCATTTTGTTTTTTTTCTTATTTCTTAAATAATAAAAAATCCATCATATTCCATCTTCCATACATTAGTATCTGTATTTTGTGCTTCCAAAACCACTCCAAAACAGTCCCAAAACGACTTCCGCCGACACCGCCATTTTTCCGCGCCACCAACAGCCACCATTTACCTCCAAAAATAGCCACCATGTAGTCCCTTTAATCCCAACAAGATGCACCCAAAACAGCAGCTAAACAATACCCAAAACAACACCATTTTTTTTCCAAAAATAGCACCAGTTTTATCCCCAAAACGACACCACTTTACCTTCAAAACAACACCGAAACAATCATGAAAACGCCACAAAAACGATGCAAAAAATGCCCGTCGACGCCACCGCCGTCGCGTTCATCGTCGTTGCCTGCCACCGCCGCCTGCACCATGCCCCTCGCCGCTGCCGCCTTCATGTCTCCACAGCATGTGCCCTCAAACTCTAATGAGTTTCTGGTTAGTGGGGGGTGCTCTCTGCACCCCATCTGGAGCTTGCACCCCAGTTTGTTGCAATTCCCAAAATGCCCTTAACCCAAGTTGAGTTTTTGATTAGTGGGGTTACTTCCTGCACCCTCATTGATTAAGTTCTGCATCCATACACCTCTCAATTACCAAAATGCCCTTAACCCAAGTTGAGTTTATGATTGGTGGGGTTACTTCCTGCACCCCTATTGATTAAGTTCTGCACCCATACACCTTTCAATTACCAAAATGTCCTTAACCCAAGTTGAGTTTTTTATTGGTGGGGTTACTTCCTACACCCCCATTAATTAAGTTCTGCACCATACACCTCTCAATTACCAAAATACCCTTAACCCAAGTTGAGTTTCTGATTGGTGGGGTTACTTTCTACACCTCCATTAATTAGGATCTATACCCACACTTTTCTGAATTCCAAAACTGCCCCCACAAATACCCAAAAAAGTCACCGTGCACCACTTAAAACTCACATATTTAAGCTTTTCATTGCCACAAATTCATTCAGTCACGTTCCGTGTTTGCATGCATGATCCCGCTAAAATTAAAGTGTCAATTACATGTTACATATAACTGTTGCATGTTATTTTTCAACATCGAATTTGATATATACCCCAATGCCTAAAGCCCAAGCTTTAAACCTGGCACCATTTCTCAAAGCCCAAGCCTTAAACCTAGCACTGTTTCTCAAAGCCGAGGCTTTAAACCTGACACTGTTTCTCAAAGTCCAGGCTTTAAATTTGGCACCGTTTTCTCAAAGCCCAGGCTTTAAACCTGGCACCGTATCTCAAAGCCCAGGCTTTAAACCTGGTACCGTTTCTCAAAGCCCAAGCTTTAAACCTGACACCGTTTCTCAAAGCCCAGGCTTTAAACCTGGCACCGTTTTCTCAAAGCCCAGGCTTTAAACCTGGCACCTTACTCAAAGCCCAGACTTTAAACCTGACATTGTTATCCAAAGCCCAGGCTTTAAACCTGACATTGTTATCCAAAGCTCAGGCTTTAAACCTGACACTGACGCCATTCACTTACCCTACTTTCAAACACAAGCTTACGAAAATTTCAAAAAAAATATATCAAGACAACCAACAATATTATCAACAAAGAACTACGTAACCCTGATTCTCTATCCTCAATAGAGATACGTAGGAGCGAGGTCAAATCCTTGTCGGGCTCCCTAAAACCAAAAAAAATATTTTGTTTGTTTTATCTTAATCTCTTTCTTGGAAAAATAAATATTTTAAAAAAATCACACTCAGATTACTTATTTAATTAAAGGTACCGTCTTAGGACGGACGTTGTGGGGGTGCTAACACCTTCTTCACATGTAACCGACTCCCGAACTCTAAATCCGGTTTTGCGAATTTGTCTTATCTTGTTTTCGGTTTTCCATAGTTTTTCCTAATAAACTATAGTGGTGACTCCTCTATTTTAAAAATAATTATAAGTTTTTGTTTGCAGTCCCCATCGTGGCTCCAGTTGCAACAGTTTTAATAAACATTTTTCTATTTTATTTTTTTTTCCGTTTCACAAGAAAAGTTATACTTTTTGACCCTTCATTTTGCTTATTTTTTTAATAATTAAATATGGGGAAGGTAATGGGAGTTTTTTGTTAAAAGGATTTTCAATGTCTTCGTGAACTAAATGAAAAATACAATATATTGTCATATTCTATGCAAAGTCACTTCATTAAAGGGTTGGTGTTTTCACTACCAACACACAAATATATATATATATATATATATATATACTTTTACAATTAATACAATTTATAACGTTTTTTCGGTACTTTAATTCTTTTTAATTAAACAGTATTTAAAAAAAAAAAGTTATGATAAATACATTACGTTTTAATACTTTTACAAAAGTTAAAAACATTCTGAAAGCAATATGAAGATAATAGTATTATATAATGATTCATTGAAATAAAAAAACGATAATTTATAAAGAATTATTCCATGAAAATAAAAGAGAGCCCTTGATACAACATGGTTGGCTTGGAAGTTGGAGGTTGTAGGTTCAAATCCTAAAACCTGCCTCTTTCTGAATAGGAGTAAGCTTACATGTATTTATCCTTGCCTTGTGCAACCCCTTTTCCATGCTAAAATTGTTGGGATGTTGCTAAAAACTCTATGAATGTATTTATGGTAAGTCATCTGCCTATGTACATAAGACTTCTATAGATACCTGATGCCATGTCAACCCAAAAATATAAAAGAAAAAAAAGTGAATGGGTCAAAATCTTTTATGGAAATCAAAAACATTGAGGCGGCTCACAGGACACTAACATTGCAGCATGTTATTGAGATATCATGTTGCTGCTTTCAAGGTTAATGTCCACTTCCTGCATTTTGATCATTTCCTTTCTCAAAATTTTTAGTGTACCAACTATTTCTTGAAACAGAGGGTGTGAGTTGTGATCAGTGAAAAATGTAGTGATGGTCCCATGTATGTCAATAAAGCTCCAACCAGGAATTTTTTTCAAGCCCAGAGATCTCATATGAGTCCATGCCTCACCCACTTCTTCCCACCTGTTTGTTGAAGCATAGCAATGTGCTAACTGTACAAAATTTCCAGCATGCGTAGGCCTCAGCAGGAGAATATCATTAGCTATTGTATCACCAAGTTCATTATTCCCATTTGCTCGACAAGCATCAAGGATAATGCCCAAAACATCGAGCACAGGTTCTGAGAACTTCTTCTTGTAAATGTTAAATGCCTCCTCTACCCTCCCAGCACGACTGAGGAGATCCACTACGCAAGCATGGTGTTCAAGATTTGGTGCAATCCCAAAATCTTTGGTCATTGATTCGTATATGTTCAAGCCCTGTTCTACAAGTCCATTGTGACTACATGAAGATAGGACTGCGAGGAAAATCACATGGTTGGGTTTCATCCCACTTTGCAGGAACTTTGAGTATGACCTCAATGCAATCTCCCCTTGGCCATGATAGCCATATCCTGCAATTATGGCGCTCCATGAGACCAAATCATGACTCGGCATCTGGTTGAAACACCTCTGGGCAGTATCCAAATCGCCACATTTGCAGTACATGTCGACCAAAGCAGTGTCAACCAAGATGCATTGCCTAAGGCCACTTTTTATCTCAAAACCGTGGATCCATTTTCCCAAGTGAAGTTGTCCAGTGGACGCACACCCTTGGAGGAGGGAAATAATGGTTATTGAATCAGGTGTTTGATGATCAGACCTCATTTCATTAAAAAGGAACATGGCCTTACAAACATAGCCATTTTGAGCATATCCAGTAACCATAGCATTCCAGGAAACCAAATCCCTTTTCTCCATCATATTAAATACAATGGAACTCTGATCCAAGTGACCACACTTAGCATACATAGTAACAAGAGCGTTCTGACTAGCTATATCCATGTGCAATTCCTGTCTCAGTATATAACCATGAATCGATGTCCCCAAATTAAAAGACCCAAGTTGTGCACAAGCTGTGATCACACTGGCCATAGTAGCAGTAGATGGCTTCACTCTTTTTAACATCCGTCGGAAAACAGCCAGTGCTTTGTCTGCAGACCCACTCTGCGCAAGGCCTGAGATCATTGCTGTCCACAAAACTACATCCCTATCTGAACTCCTTTCAAACATTCTAAATGCAACGTCAATGTTCCCACCTTTTAGGTACGTTACAATCAAAGATGTTTCAACATGTGCATCCAACTCAAAGCCAACTCTTAAAATTTGTCCATGCAAGCACCTTCCCAATTTCAACTCACCCCTTGATGCAGCCACAGACAAGACAGACCCAAAAGTCTGCGGATCAAGCTCAAAACCTTGTATCCTCATTGTCTTAAGAAGCAGCAAAACTTCACACAGATTCCCAATCTGAGCATAACCTGAGATCAACGAATTCCACGAAACCAGGTCCCTTTCATCCATGCAATCAAACAATCTCCTAGAATCATCAATGCTTCCACACTTCCCATACACATTGAGCATAGAATTTGACAAGTTTATATCAGACATAAACCCATACAAAATTGCACAACCATGCAAACACTGCACGGTAGCAAGCTCAGAAACTCCAAGCAGCAAGCTCAACATGGTAACGCTACTGGGTGGAATTCCCTGGCGCCGCATTCCGTCAAACAGAAAAAGGGCCTCAGGAACATGACCCAAGCGCGAGTAGCACCCCATAATGGTGGTCCAAGGTACAACGTTCCTCACGGGCATAAAGTCGAATACTTTACGAGCAACATCGGCGCACCCAAATTTGGCGTAGAAATTTATCAAAGAAGAGGCAATGTAGGGATCAAGAGACAAGCCTTGGACAAGGACCCGTTGATGGAGGGTGAGACCGAGGGAAAAGAAGTTGAGAAAAGAGCAAGCTTTGAGAAGACTGGGGAAGGTGTAGGCGTCAGAAGGGACAAGGGTTTTGAGCATGGAAGCATAGGTAACAAGAACTTGTCGGTGAGCACCTTGGGATGAATGGTGGTTGATTATGGCATTGAGGGAGTTTGTGGTGGCTGAAGCTGAAGTGGGGTGTGGTAGTGACGCCATGCACCGTTTTAGAACACTCAGCAGTGATTGCGGCTTTGGTTTGTAAGAAAACATGATCCATTCCTTTTGATGTTGCTGCTCCTCTAAGCTTCAACCAAATCACCAAACGTCTCAGCTTGATAAATGGTTTGATAAACGCCTTTGTGTACATGTCTTAAAGGGTTCAGTGATTCCTCATGCATTGCTTCGAAAAGTTGGGACTTGGAAAATATTTTTATTTCAAAATTAAATGAATTCTAATTTTATAACTTTCGCATATCGCAACTTCATTTATCAAGAAAACTAATTCTCGAAGTTTGAGATTTAATCACCCAGAAATTGCGAATCCGAACCGCAAACTCTTACGAAATGGTTGAGGGTTTAATTAAGGTTTAATGTATTATTTATCTTAAAACATGAAATACTAGATGATAAGAATAAGCCTACTTGTTGTAGTTATTTTATTTAAAAAATAATGTAAACAAATAAATTAGATGTTACAATACATATAAGTAAATAGTCTATACAAATAGAATTAAACTATTATGAATAAATATACTAGAATTACTAGACGATTTAGTATGAACAATTAGACTAAACGATCTAGTGTTAAACAATTAGACTAAATCTAGTATAAAATAAACAAACTAAATGGTCTAATGTAAACAAATAGACTAAATATCTTTGATACTTGATTGAGTTATCTCTATCAAATAAACTAATGTATTAAATTTGGATTTTACAATATCTTTTATCGTTGTCTCTTTGGTGATAGACGATTAAAACAAAAAGCTTGGATCTGCAATTTTTCAATTTGCTTTTATTTTGAATCAATTTAAAAAAAAATAATTCGAAACTATTTGCAATATAAATTAGTAAGAACAAATCAAAATATTTAGAAAAATTTCTTTCTTTCATATAACACTTGATTTTAAAACAGAATGCATGAGATCTTCAATTTATTCAAATTGTTTATGTATCAAAAATATTTACAATATTTTAGAAAGACATTCAAAATACTTGATTTCAACAAATATATTAAGGAAAGAATGAATATTAGAGAAATATGAAAAACAAGGACAAACGTAGCATATGAAATGTACAATAAATCACTTTTTTTCAGTTAGAAATATTTTCATATATCACAGTTAATCAAAATTTGTTAAGCAAGATAATTTGAAAAGAAATAAGCAAGATATCTTTATTCTTAAAAAAACACTATTAATATATATATATATATATATATATATATATATATACACACACACGTATTTTAAAGTTTTCACTTTTCACAATCAACTATTATATCCAAACTTGTTTACGCATTTAATATGTTCATCAGACCGTTGAACATAAATAAGTTATAGAGGCTTAAAAGGTCTACATGGATGATTAGTAGTCGGTTTTTTTCCCATTTTGGTGTACTTTTCAATTTTAATTCTCAAAATGGGTAGAAAAAAATTTATTTACCAAAATGGGTAAATTCTGCCAGCTAGATAAGCATAATTTTAAATTGGTCAAAATAAAAGTGACAATACTGGTGATTTCAATTAATGATATTAATTAAAATCATTTCTCTCTCTATAATATTTTTTAATTATTTGATATTATGATTGTTAGGTTTAACAATTAATAAAAAAATAATAATCATTATATAATAATAATTAAATAATAATTTTTTAATTATTTAGCACTATGTTTATTACTTTAACAATTGACAAAAAAATTAATAATAGTAATTAACAAAACTATAATAAAAAAATTAAGACATACAAATTTATTTTAAATTAAAACAAAATAACATAATGATAATAATAATAATAATTCATATGAATTTAATAATAATAATAATTATTTTTAAATTAAAATAAAATAACATAATAATAATAATTAATAATAAGTGAATTCAATAATAATAATTATTTTTTAAATTAAATATGTATGAAATTATTCTTATTATTATTATTTAAATTAAATTCGTATGAATTTAATTAAAATTATTCTTATTATTATTACTATCATTATGCTATTTTATTTTAATTTAAAATAAATTTGTATCTCAATATTCATGTTATAGGTTTGTTAATTATTATTATTTATTTTGTTAATTGTTAAATTTAAGTATCATAGTATCAAATAATTAAAAAATGATTGAAGAGAGAGAAACAAACAATTTTAATTAATGTCATTAATTGAAATCGCCAGCATGTCACCTTTATTTTGACCAGTTTGAAATTATGTCTATCTAGCTCGCAAAATTTGCCCATTTTGGTAAATAAATTTTTTCTACCCTTTTTGAGAATTAAAATTGAAAACTACACCAAAATGGGAAAAAGCCCGAGTAGTCTCTTGTAGTGAAATTTGCTACACATTAAAACTTAAGATAGTGTTATCAAAAGTTATAGTGATGAAATTTGTATATTCTAATTTGAGTAACTCTACTGGTATATCTATACTAGACCCTATATCATGATTTGCATAATGAGTGGTTAAAAAGTGATTTATTTCGGCACGTATTTTACACATAAAATAATTAAAACATAAATCACAAGTGAAATCATTGCTAGAATTAGTTACAACAAGTATTAAGAGTGGTTCCAGCTCCATTAGTGGTGGTTGGACATATGGTAATGATCTAGAGATGTCAGCAAGTTGCATATCAATTGAGTTAGTTGTATACAACTTCTATGGTTGAGTATGCGCACTCTGGTTTATCAAATGATGTTGGGGCATCAATACCGACATATTTTATCAGATGATTCATTAGACGGTTCATCAGACGATATGAACTCATCTATCTCAACATCTAGAAGCCCAAGCACAGTCTCATCCTTGTCTATTGAGTAGATGGCAATGAAAGCATGGGAACATTAATGGTTATGTCAACAACTGCAATCTCCTCTTATGGAAAATGTTCTATACCTAGGAAAAGGTCTATGCTTAGAAAATGGTCTATACTTGCGAGTGAGATGGAAACTGAAGGTATGGAAGAATTAATTTCATCACACATATCAGAATCACAAGTATAACTTGTATTAAATTCTAAAAATTTCACTATATCTAAATTAGAATCATGAAGTGAATTCAACTCTTACTCTACGAAAATTGCAATCATAGTGTAATCTCTCATATCTTCAGAGATTTCTTCGTATTGTAAGACGTACTCTTTAACTTGTCTAGCCAATTGACTAACTTCTCTTCTAATCTTATAAGACTGGCCTCTATACTTTGTTAAGATTTCATTATATATTTAGCCATTTGCTTGATAAGCTCTTATAAAGATGTTAATTATTAGAAGGATTGCTCACATTCATTTTAATAAAAATGCCAAAAACATGGCTCATAAGGTTGATATGACTCATAATGTTGTGGTGGTTGTCGAGAATATGGTTCATAAGGTTGATCTGACTCATAAAACTAATATGACTCATAATGTTGTGGTGGTTGCTAAGAATATCGTTCATAAGGCTAATATGGTTTATAAAGTTGATATGGTTTATAAGGCTGATATGGCTCATAAGGTTGTAATGGTTGTTGAAAATAAGGCTCACATTACATTTGATAATTATTTTGTTGTAAAGAATAGTATAAAAGTTGGTCGATCATACATTCAAGAGTGTCCTACACCTAAAACTGTGAGTGGAGTGGAAAGTTTTCATGGTTTAGTTAGTTTCTATAGAAGGTTTGTTAGGAATTTTAGTACCTTGGCTACACTTCTTAATGAGATAGTTAAAAAACATGTGGGATTTAAGTGGGTAGAGAAATAAGAGCAAGCCTTTGTTGCCCTTAAGCATAACCTAACTAATGCTCCCATTCTTGCATTACCAAATTTTACAAAATCTTTTGAAATTGAATGTGATGCATCTAATGTGGGCATTAGGGCTATTTTAATTCAGGAGGGACACCCAATTGCTTATTTTAGTGAGAAATTGAATGGGGTTGCCCTAAACTATCCCACTTATGACAAGAAATTGTATGCTTTAGTGCATGCATTGCAAACTTGACAACATTATCTTCTGCCCAAAGAATTTGTAATTTATAATGATCATGAATCCCTTAAGTATTTGAAAGGACAATGTAAGTTGAAAAAACGGCATGACAAGTGGGTTGAGTTCCTTGAATAATTTCCATATGTGATTAAACATAAAAAGGAAAAAGGAAACATTGTTGTTGATGCATTATCTAGAAGACATGCATTACTCTCTACTCTTGAAACTAAAATCTTTGGATTTGAAACTTTGAGAGAGATGTACTTGCATGATGCTGAATTTTTTGAAATGCATACTGCTTGTGAAAAGGTGTCTCAAAATGGATACTATAGGCACAATGATTACTTGTTTAAAGAGAAAAGATTATGTGTGCCTAAGTGTTCCATAAGGGATTTACTAGTAAGAGAGACACATAAAGGTAGTTTGATGGGACATTTTGGGGAATAAAAGACTTTAGAAACATTGCATGAGCATTTCTACTGGCCCCGTATGAAACATGATGTGCATAAATTTTGTGACCATTGTATTATTTGTAAAAAGGAAAAAATCAAACTGATGCCACATCATCTATATACATCCTTACTTATACCTGGCTATCCTTGGGTTGACATTTCTATGGACTTTGTCTTAGGATTACCATGAACAAAAAATGACAAAGTTTCTATTTTTGTTATTGTTGACAGGTTTTCAAAAATGGCACATTTCATACCTTGCAAGAAGACCAACGAATGACTTATTTTTTAGGGAAGTTATCAGACTTCATGGAGTGCCTAGGAGTATTATAAGTGATAGAGACACTAAGTTTCTAAGTCACTTTTGGAGGACATTATGGGGTAAGCTTGGTACTAAATTACTTTTTTCTACTACTTGTCATCCACAATCTAAGATAGTGAATAGAACATTAGGCACATTGCTTAGAACTATTTTAAAAAAGAATCTTAAGTCATAGGAAGAATGTTTACCTCATGTAGAATTTGCTTATAATAGGATTGTCCATAGCATAACTAATTGCTCACAATTTGAAATTGTGTATGGATTTAATCCTTTAACACCGCTTGATTTATTTCCTATGTCTAATATTTTTGTTTTTAAGCTTAAAGATGCACAGGCTAAAGTTGATTATGTGAAGAAGGTGCATGAGCCTATGAAGGCACAAATTGAAAAGAAAAATGAGAACTATACCAAGCAAGCTAATAAAGGAAGAAAGAAATTGTTTTTGAATGCGATGACTGGGTTTGGGTTCATATGAGGAAAGAAAGATTCCTTGAGCAAAGGAAGTCCAAACTCTAGTCAAGAGGAGATAATCCGTTTCAAGTGTTGGAGAGGATTAATGATAATGTGTAATAATTTGTTTTATTTTATTTTTGTTTATTTACTTTCAAATGAGACAGACTCGTACCCTTCATGTATATTTATTTACTTTCAAATGAGACAAAATCATAACAATACCCGCTCCTTCAAGATTCACCTTGTCTGCAAGGTGGAAAGAAGAAAAATGGTATTGAATATCCAAGGCCAATTCCCAAGAATATTTGAACTTAGGGAGATCTTTCCATTGAATCAAAATATCACATTGTCCTATTGTTTTTTGTCGCCTTGCTAGAACTTGTGCTGGTTAAACCAATAATTCCCAATCTGCTGTAAGTGCATATGGTAAGGGTTGTGTTGGAATATCTGGTTTTATACATTTCTTAAGGATAGAGACATGAAAAACTGGGTGCACACGAGTGGAATTTGGGTGTTTGAGTGTGTAGGCTACCTTCCAAATCCTTTCTAAAACTTCATAGGGTCCATAAAATCGAGCACTTAGTTTATGAATTAATTTCCTTCCTTGAACTTCTATTTTGACCCTTTCACATCCTAGATTTTCTTTCTCGATGGTTTTGTTCCCAACTTGAAACTCCCTGATTCTTGTAGTTGGAAGTTGTAGTTCTTGGACGATTCTTGTTGCAATGAAGTTTGTAGAGGCTCCTGATCAATGAGGATAACAACTCCTCTATCTTGTATCTTGCCTTTAACCTTAAAGGTTTTGTGAGTAGTGAGGCCCCAATAACTATAGGAGGATAATTGCAACTCTAGATTCTCCATCTCTAACTCATTTTCTCCTTGATTTTCTTGCTGTCTGATTAGGCCTTCTTTTGATTTTGTTGCTTCTGCATCCTCCAGGATATAGATTTGATAATGTTTGAGTTTGCACACATGATCTGGTCCCCATCTTTCTGCATATTTAAAACATAGTGATTTTCTCTGTCTGTCAGCCCATTCTTTAGTTGATAATTTGCGTAGTCCACTTACTCTAGAGCTTTGTTGGTTGTTGCTGGTTTCTGTAAGAGCCATGAATGGCATGATATTATCAGTTTTGAATTTTGATCCCTGTCCTGTATTTCTATTGTTGTTTGGACGTGTTATAGTTTCTGGGATCATGAGTCTCGCCCTGTCCCACCTTGGATTTCTATTTAATCCAACATTAGTGCTTCGGTTCCTGGCTTCACCCTTCCTCCCTCCTGGTGTTATGCCAGCAATTCTCCAAGCATTGTTACAGGCTTCTATGACCGTAGCTTTGTCCATGATGTCCATTAAAGTCTCAAAATCAACAATGTCCATTTCTGTCTTTATTTATTCTTTTAGCCCGTTCATAAAAATTCTCATCAGGGTGTTTTGTCCCAAGCTTCATTGATTCCGAGCTGCTAATTCAAATTCTTCTCGATATTGCATGACAATGTGATGTTGCTTCACCTCTAGGAGTGATCCTATAAGGTTTGCTGCCGCTACTGGTTGAAATCTTTTTAATATATCTTGTTTGAATCGCGTCCAAGTAGAAAAGGGGTTTGTTCTGCCCACCATTCAAACCAAGTTAATGCCTTCCCTATTAGTGTCATAGCTGCATATTCCAGCTTTTCTACAGTTGCTACTCGAGCTAACCGGAAATGACACTCTATGCATATTAACCATTTGCATATGTCTTCTTCTTCAAATGTTGGTAATTCTATTCTGCGATTTATTCCCAATTTTGGTGGTTCATTTGAGGGCTTTTCTTCTTCATCAATGTGTCGGTTGCTCTGCTTTCCCTAGTATTGTATTTATCTTTCTTATGTTGTGAGTTGGACCCCTATTCTGTCAACTGTTTTAGAATTAACTTCACGTTCCTAGCTTGTTCTATGTGGATTTCTTCTAGTCTTTTCTCTTGATGTATGTGTAGTTCTTCTAGCCTTCGTTTTCGTTCTTCATAGCAGTGGTTTGGCGGGTGGAGCTCACCATCTACAAAGGTAATATCCCTAGATCGTGCTCTGATACCAGTTGTAACAACTAGCACCAATCACACTTTAGGAAAATAAATGACAATGATGTGGACATCCACGCTCAACTTCACAAGACCCGTGATGAGAAAGCCCAAATCCACGAAATGAAAAAATGAAGTCCAGGATCCAGTACCCTTGACTAAAGGAAGACTTAGGAATATCCAAAAAGTTTTACAGTACAAGGTGACTTACTAAAGGCTCAAATATTGAAGAACAATAATAATAAAAGAGACTAGACTGGTTACATTATATCTAATGAGCTTAGAGAACTAAGAAAAGGGCTAATAAGGATCTTAATTTGTTTTATTTTATTTATTTACTTTCAAATGAGTCAGACTCGTATCCTTCATGGGCATTTAAATATTTTGGGAATTCAAAAAGACAGATGACATATTTTGCAAACTGGGTGAGAGTGAATCTCTTGGGTTCTTAGCTAAACCAACTCTTAGACGACTCTTAGACTTATCAAAGATTTTTCATTCCCTTGTAGTGTCTCTGCGACTTATCTTCTTCCATAGGAGTGACGCTACTTATCTCTATCACCTATTTTACTTGAAACCCTATATTCTAATAAATTCAAATTCCTACCCTAAATCGGTGTGTTTTTGAGTCCCAAAAATCTAAAGTCACAACAAAGTAGAAAAAAAAAAGTGATGAAAAATAGTTAGACGTTTCGTTAGTAGACCATCTATCAACAGAAAGATTAAACAAGCTAAACAATATAGATGCTTCTGAATAAGAAGAGTATACGCTTAAAAAAAATTATCTTTTTTTATAATATGATTATTGCAATAGATTGAAAAACTAATTAAATAGAATGAACAAATGAAAACAGAGTTGGATATAAAAAAATAAAAATTATGCAAATATTTGAAAGAGAACAAAAAGAAAATGTAGATGAAAAAAAAAACTGATAATCAAATTCATATTGAATTTTCCGGCAACAGCGCTTTGCCAAATTTGATTGTTGCCGTTTTCACAATGAAATGACCGTGTGACTAATAAAGTCTATATGTACACTGATCAGTATAACACATGAGCCTATGGGGGATGAACACTTTTCTGTATATGAATTAGCAAATGAATGGTAATAAAGTTTACATATGATTATAATTTCATTATCCTTTTATAATTATTTTAACAGATTTGGTGTAACTATATATTTTTCTTATTTAGTTTCTTGCTAAATATTTTTATCCAACTAAAATATAAATTTCCTTGACCTGATTAATATATATTTAATTTGTCACATAATAACATAAAATTAAATCCATCTAATCATTTATATTTCTCCATGCAAAAATTTCAGCCGAAGGGGATGGACACCGTGACACCAATTGCCTTAAAAAATGTTTCCCTTTTCTATTTAAGAAAATTATTTTAATCAAATCTCTCCTGTACATTTCTCCACCTCCAGTTTACTTTTAATTTCATGGATATATCTTCCAAAATAAAGAATAAGCAATAAATATTGCCTTGGGTTGTGTAAGAGATAATTTATTTCAAGTCACCAAAAGATAGGGTTTATTAATTGCAATAGTTCCTTACATGCAAGGTAAGAGGAGTGCAAAAAGCATGTAAGGTGCAAAATAGATGCAGTTATGGCCAGCACTAAACGTCAACAATTGTAATTATTAAATTAAGTCTATAATAAATAACTGCGAAAATTCAAATCATCATGACTGATATATGGAAGTATGCCTCCAAGGTCAAAAAAGCAAAGTTCCACCACCTGAAAAGACATGTTATACACTAATCCATGGTAAGAAAAAGGGTCTCCAAGTGTAGAGCACGCTTGGGTCTTATAATTGCAATCATTAAAAACTGAACATGAATCAAGGAAAAGCATATTACTCAGGTTCAAACGTACAGTTCAGGTGTCATTTGTTGACTGAATTCATACGCGTAAATGACGAATTGCACTATACAGATGGTAGGTCACGGCTAAGGCAGAAATCTCCATGACAAGTAGGTTGAGTTTTGATGAATAAAATATAAACTGGTAGAAAGAGTCATAGGTGAGGCTAACCGAACCCATTTTTATATATATCATGTAAAAAAGCAAAATGACACCGGCTAAGAAAGCTCCAGCAATTCTATTAAAAATTGAGAGAGTTGAAGAGAGTTGAGGCTGATAAAGAGGGAGATGAGGAGATAATGGACGAAAACCAGATGGGATGGTCTCATTGGTTTTGCTTGAAACGTTGCTCATACAACGTTTATGACCGATCATTCCAAGCGAGCCAGCTTCCATACTTCTCTCAAAACTTCTAGCCATCACAGTATTGACTCCCTTATGAATGAAAATGTCATCAGCCAAGTAACAGAAGACAAATGGATTCAACTCAATCATAGATAACTCATAA
>Ga0209700_101265_pt1 | contig 51774 bp, 19 predicted proteins | sample SiratroredBW_FD_187528 | JGI IMG/M metagenome (GOLD analysis project Ga0209700, IMG submission 187528) | Root nodule microbial communities of legume samples collected from California, USA - Siratro red BW (SPAdes) (version 2) | ecosystem: Host-associated > Plants > Roots > Nodule | place: USA...
AAAAAAAAAAGCCAAAAAAAAAAAAAAAACATTATCCAGTATAGATGTTGGCACCGCCATTTGCCATTCCTGAGATCTTATTGGGAACCCATTATTTTCACAGTAACTGTTCACACTAATAGATGCTTTTTGTTATGTTATTATATAAAATCTTTATCTAAAAAAAGAATTTAGTTATTCTTTGTTTTAGTTTTTTATGAACTTAAATGATAAATATTAAAAACTTAAAATGATATATATATATATATATATATATATATATATATATATATATATATATATATAAAAAAATATAAAAAATATTAGATTTAAATGTAGATATTATTCTATAAACTAAATGGCTAATTATACTTAAAATTTTATATGATTGTGAAACGGTTGATTCATCAGGTAAATTAAATCTTTTAAAATAAGATTTGAATATTGAAGTTTTGTCAAAAGGTTAATTAGCAAGTGGATTTTAACATGCTTAAAAAGTAATATCTCTACTAGTTTTTTTTAAGTATCTATTTCTTAACTCTTCATTGTCTTTTTTTATTTTATTTTATACTTATTTTATTTAATCTAAATAATTCAATTTTTAATTATTTTTTCTTTTTCATTCTCATTTCTACTCCTCAATCCAAACAATTAATTTGCAATTATTTAAAAGCTATAAACTTCCTATAACGTTCATCTTCTGTTTATTGTTTACAGAAATCTCTTTTACAACTTAGAATGGTGTACAAAAAAGTTACACGTACAAAGATTAAGATATCATTTTAATATTTAAAAAAATAAAGTTAATTAATAATTCTATAAGTCTATGAAACATAATTAAGATTATTACATCTAAAAATATTATTTAATTTTAAAAAATATATCAAGTTGAGTGAATATTTTATTTTAAAAACGTGCCTATATAGTTTAAGAAATAAAAATGTATATAAATTGGGTATTTTTTTCCTAATTAGTACATATGATATGACAATACAAATTTCTTACAGAACACACCTTTTTATTTATTTATAATAATAATAAGTACATAAAAGCCAGAATTTAGTTCTTAAAAAAATCAAATTTTGATTTTTCCAAAATAAACCGTTCTATTATAATAAATAAAAATAACAATATGCTGTATGGAGAATTTTTGTTGACATGTATCTAATTGGAACAAAGTCACAAATTATTTGAAATTTTATATTTACAAACCAGTTAACAAGTAAAAAAATAAATTTTAAGAAAAATATATATGTATATACGTGTAATCTTACAGCATTAATAATGGCAGTTATAGCATTTATTTGGTGTAGTTGGGTGAGAATAAATAATATTACAGTGAGTGGTCCTCACTGTGTAAAGAACTGCTATTATTCACCAACTAAAGTGTGAAAATACATTTGCACGAAAAAAAATGTACTTTATATTCGAACTAAAGTGTAAAAGAATATAATATTTATATTTCTTAGTATATTTTCAGCACAGACGAAATAAAAAATACTTTAAATATACATTTTTTACTTAACTCTTTAAAATTGTTAAATAAATTATAATATAATTCTAAATTTTAAAATAAACAATATTTGTCAAAAAATAAAACTATAATATAACTTTAAGCTTCAAAATAAATAATATTTCAAATATATTATTTTAAAAGAAAGGTTAGGATAAAATTATATACAATTGCACCTTAAATTAAATATATCTACAATGAAAATTAAATTTTTTATTAAATTAAATAGTTAATATATAAAATTAAGATAAAACACTTGGTTTCATAATGGTACTTTCTAAAAATATTTTCTTTGAAAATTATGTGCTAAAACAATTTTATTCAACACAAAAATTCAAATTATTAATACCCATATTTTCTATTATGTCACTTTGTATGATATTGAATTCAACTCTTTTAAATAATTTAAATAAGGTGACTTAAATTTTAGATTTTTTGCACAATAAATAAAGATAATAAATTCTGGCTTTAAAATAATAAAATATATGATGATAACTTTGTGGTGGTTGTTGGAACCAATTAATACTTCAACATACATAACCTCATCATATCACTTTGCAAAGATTTCCCTCTTTATGGTGTAATCACTTTCAGAGCTTCATTCTCAATAATCTGAAAATCTTGTTTGAACATTTGAATTTCATATATGTTTGATATCACTTATTTTTATCCAAATAATTTTGTTTATTAAGGTTTTATAGGGAATTATTCGATTAGTGTATGGAATTAGTTTACTTTTAAATGGGCTTCCATTTTTCTTTCAAAAATTTATTTTCTTTGTTTCAAGTCAAATTAAATATAATATATAACATTATTTTCAATGTTGAATAACCTTATTTAGAGGTTTGTACTATATTTGATTGGGTATTTTTAATATAAATTTTGATTTTAAAGTTAAAGAATGAAATAAAACTTTAAAAATACGGTAAAAGTTTGATGAAAAAAAGTTATAGAAAACAAAACGAAGAAACGTATAAAAAGAAAACAAATACTAAAATAATCATATAAGAGGAAGATAAATGTCCTCAAGGTGTTTTCAGCATAAAATTTGAAAATATTCACAATTAGAATACTATTAGAATTCTTCATATATATCTTTCAAAATATTTTATAAAATCTTAAAAAATTACGGAAAATTTTGTAGAAAATATATTTCTATAGAAAAATTACCAGAAAAATATAAAAGATTTAGTAGTATAGAAATCTAAATCACTTAAAAAAAACTAAAACTATTAGATTTTTTCAATTGATTGTATTAATAATCTAAAAAAAAAACTCTTTAGATATAGATTGTTAATACAACTGATCAAAGTTTAGTATTTTTTTTTTAAATCAGCAAGGCCAACATTCTAAATCTATTATGTAAAACTAATCTCTACTTAATATAACTTAACAGACATTAATTCTCTCATTCTATATTTATCTATATATTAATTACAACCATAAACATAAAGTACATTATCTAAAAATAACATTTAGGTTAAAAAAATATATAATATTTTTCGATATTCCAAAACTTATAAAATAAAACTCTAATGTTTGTCCCGACCTAATATCTAAAACTGTCATGTTATTTTCTCATACCAAATACAATCGTCGTAACTAAATAGCTAATTAAAAAAAATAGTTAAAAAAATTAATAATTTAACATAAAATCATTCAGAATGTAAGAAATATTAATATAATATCACACTTGTTCATTGTAGTTTCTTTTATCAGCAATAACAAATTTAATTAAGTTCATTGTTGTTTTAATTAGTCAATTTTATTAAACACTTTTATTCTAACTTTACAGTTTTACCAAGCTTTTTAAATAATTTCACCCAAAATAGCAAAGCATACTCATATTTTAGGTTAATAATGAAAAATTTACAGTCAAATATTTTGAATATTTGTCCACAACCACCCAAATGGATGTTAATGCACTTGAGTTTAAGTTATATATTATTGTCCATGTTTCAACTAACCTAACACAAACATAATTTCTTAATGCAAGCTTTCATGTCCCAACCAAACATTTTCAAAATTTAATTTTGCTTTTATGTGATCTCATTCATCCAGGTAAGCAAGCCAAATTAATTTCAATTTCTGTAAAGTCTAATCCATTGAATATTGTTTAATATGAGCAACCATAAAGAAGCATCATAGAGATGTTCAAGCTCAAATAAAAACTAGTAAATTACTCATTCATGCATAGGTGATGGTACATGCATGATTGTGGAGATGGTGATGATGTATTTTTTTAACCATATCGTATGAAAAAGTCAACATAAATATTTCTATTATTAATTGCCGACTCAAAAATTCTCCATCAATTTGGTTTCAATGCATTGTGTGAAGAAGACTATGAGGTAATGTATTATGAATGCTAATTTAAATTTTCAATTAATTAATTGATGGGTTTGGTTAGTCAATGGTAATGGGTGTGCATTAGTAAGTGTTCCATAAGCAAATGGATTTTCAATTTACCATAAAAAGAAAAATTAGGATTTCATTTACTTCAGTTGTGGTATCTTATTTATGTGTTTTAAAATAAAATAATTTTTATTAGTATTTTCTCTCTTTTCTTTCTAAGTATGTATGTACACTATTTAAAAATGAAGTGAAAATAAGGATATCATTCAAAAGGTCTTAATATTTTAGGAAACGATCTATTTATTATTTGACAGTGTAACACACACACACACACACATATATATATATACTTAAGACATTATTTTTTTTTTTAACAAAAGACTTATAAGAAAAAATAAAAATTAATTATTTGTTAATTATTAAACATAACAAAATTTAATTTATAAAACAATGTTCTATTTTATTTTTCAAGAAATTTATTTAAAAAAAAGGCTTAAAAGTATGTTTACGTTATTAATAAGTAGTGAAAATTATATATATATATATATATATATATATATATATATATATATATAATAGTTTTAAATTAAATATAAAATAAAAATATCTTTAAAAAAAATTATAAATAGATTAAAATTCCTTTTTCACTCACTTTAAATTTTATCTTTCTAAATGTTTACATACTCTATTTTATAATATTATTATTTGATAATTTTTTTTACAATAAAATTATATTATTGAAGAAATAGCGTTTAACGAACCAAGATAAATCAATTAAAATTTTTTATAATATAAACTTGTATTTTCTTTATTGTTGATCCTATCTCTTTCTGTCTTTTTTTTAATTACTCAAAGTGGAATTTGAAGAATCAGAAAAAATAGTCGTAATTTGAATAAGTTCAGAAATGATAAATATTACATAGGTTGAAGTCTTAGAGGTTCTATCATATTCTTTTGGAAGCTTTTAAACTTTGAAAATTATTTTTCTTGTAAGGCAAACTATTTTAAAGTACAATGTTGATAGTGTTAATCAATTGATTTAAGATAGTTTCGATTCATTTTTAGTGTTGATTTCATATTTGAGTTGTATTAATATTTTAATAATTTTAAAATGAAAAACAATTAGTTTTTTATAATATTAGAAATATTAGATTTAAGAAATTTTGAGTTATGCAATCATATTCCATTATTGTTATTTTTTCTATTATCTATATCTGGCTTTATCACTCATGCAATGATAATAATTGCTTATATCCATCACTATTGCTTAAATATTATCAGTTGTGAGAATGTTTCTTGTTCAAGTCATTACTCCAGGTTGAAATAAGAAAAATATCAAAATAATTTTGTCTCTTCTAAAACTTAACGCTCAAACATTAAAAAAATACAAAATTTTGATAATTTTTTGAACACAAATAATAAATTATAATTGAATCACATGTTCCATTAGAGACTAATACTTAAAAATTCCAAATCTTTTGGAATGCAAACCTTTGTTCCACAACATGAAGATAATTATTTTCACAAACACTATGCAATAACTACCTTTAATTTCTCAGCATCTAATTTATTAATCTATGTGATTTATACTATCAATGAATCAAGACCTCCCTTTCCTTAATGAATTATTGTACATCCCCATGTATCCCTTAATCCAACAAGGGTCAACACACCCATAAAGGACAACAACTGATGAAAGAGTCATCATACCATATAAATACACATAGTATATATAACACAATGTATATTGTACACATACATGCATCTCATCATCATCATCATCAATACCATACATGCATATAAACTTATCAATATCATATATAAAAATTTTACATATTCATCATCAACAACACCATCTCACCATCAAGTTAATGTCACTTAAGTGAACTGTTCTTAGTTGAGTGACTTTGCTTCCTTAAACAAATGACGATTTTTTTCACTAGTATCATTTCTAGAGGAGTGAGAATAGGTACAATATCTCTTTCTCTCTTGAGGAATTTCTCGTCACTTAAGTAACCATCTCCAATAAAGAAAGAGTTGGCTTGAACTCTCACTCACTCAAGCTCTCATTCAGTGTTTGGGAAACCATGAATTGAACATTATACTTATTTGTATAGTCTAACAAGTTCCAAAAATACTAAGTACAACATTGACACATAAATACAGGGCCTCATAACTTGTATAACTTTGCCTGTGTCACTCCCTCTCATCAATGCTTGAGTAACATCTTGTTGATTGAATATCACTTGTTCCAAAAGAGAAAACTAGGTTATCTCAATCTCTCAAGTTGTTGCTTGAGTTATATGCTTTATCACTTAAACATCTACATTACTGCTTGAGTGATATTAAATTTTACATGTAATAATGACTCCTTATTTAAAGATCACTTGAAAGATAGTCTATCACTTAAGCAATATAAATCTAAAGAATAAAATTTCATTCAAAAACATATAACATGCCAATTCCATTATCTATACACCATGTACATTCACATAAAAAAAATAGATTTTGAATACCTAAATTAATTATATCATTTTCTTTATTTAAAATCCCACTTCAAACTTTCAACAATACATGCATTAACATGCTTAAGTATAGACTACTATGTCACCACATTACATTTCCTTTCTTTATTTTAATATCTAATTAAGTACATACTAAAATTACCTTTCCTTAAACAAAATCTTCTTTATACATTTTCAAAATTGTCTCAGAAGTCTTATAATAATCCAATATATCAATCCTTAATATTTACATAGTCTTCCCTTAAACAACAACTTCCAGATAAGAGGAAAGGAAAATTGAATCTAAAGAAAAATAAACAACGTATGTAGATAAAAAAAAATCTAACAAATTTAACTTTAATTTTTATTTTACCACTTTAAAAATTATTATATATATACAACAATATTTTGATTATTTTTTAGTCTTAAACAAAATTTAGAGAATAATTTTACTAGAAGATTAAATTTTGATAAGGAATTATAATAATATAACAATTTAAGTAATCAGCGCACATATGTCACATTGTGTAAATAATTTGCCTTACATATTCGTACTAAGGTCATGAAAATTATAAATGTGAGCAAATTTTAATGACAAGTGTGTCCCAAAAGATCGCATGAAAGAAAATTTAGAGTGAATAAAAGTGTGGAATTTATTTAGATTTGGGAGGAAGTTCTTGAAAGTTGATGAGACAAAATTTAAGAAGTTCTTTATTATATTTTTGGGATGTAACTTTATTTCATAACGAAATTGAATTCTCTCACTAATGTAAACTGTATTAACTTAATCACATATTACTCCGTTGTTTTTAGATTGTATTCTTATTTTTTTGGATGTTGCGCCCGTTTTGAGTTTTTTTTTTTTTTTTTTTTTTTTTTTTTAACATTTAAATATTTTTTTTTTTTTTTTTTTTTTTTTTTTTTTATTTGCAACAATTCAACAAGTATTTTAGTATATTGTTTTCTTTTATTTATTTTTTTATCAATAACTACTTTTAGATACACTAATATTGTTATATAAGTGACCAAACATACTTATAATATTACAAAATGGTAATTAATAATTGTGATGATAAAACATATGTCAAGGCTCAAAGTCAAAACTAATAAGATTAGATATAACTTAAAAAAGTTAATCTATAATAAAATAAAAAATAATAAAAAATAATAATTGTACAGTAAACCAAAATTTACCTTACCACACATAATTTTTACATTAACCAGTAAAAGACATAAAAGTTCCATAATAGTTTATTTTTTTCACCCAAATATTGAATCGTACATAAAAATATTAAATATGAATTATATTTGAATACAAATACTAAATATATAAAATAAACATCCATAATAATCTTCAACATAAATTCCTATCGGTACTTATTTTTCAAGAAATATAATAACACTTCATAAAACATAAACTATATAATATACTTCAAGAGAATAATTTATAAACTATCAAAATATTTTAGAATAATATTTATGCATAATCAAATATATATATATATATATATATATATATATATATATATATATATATATATATATATTTCCGTCTTAGTTTAGTTTCTGTATCTATATCTACTCGGGTATATAATCATTTTGATCATTATATAAACAAAAGTATCGGTGTAAATTGTTTAAATAAATATTCATTATAATTGTGAATAAAAGAAAAAAAAATTTATAGTTAAAAAATCCAAAAACCAATTCATTACAAAACCACTCCATCAACATAAACATATTAACAAATATAAACCATGGGTACACAAATGAAATATGAACATGTTTTTCATATGCCCAACATCCCATAAAATCCATGAATCACATAAAGCTTTAATATAAAATATTACATAACTAAAAAATAACCTAATAGAGTCATTCAAAATATTTTTTATTTTCATAGAGATTTTAAACTTTATATATTTATTAAAACATAACATTATAAATATAAAAAAGTCCACTCTTCTAAGATTTTCTTTGTCATTCTGAGTACCTCATCTCCTGAAATAATATTCTCTACTCTCGTGTAACATAAGATAATCACAAATAAGAAAAGACAAAGAATACACATAAACACATAGGAAGGGTAAGCTAACTATTTAAGATATATTTAAAATAAAATTCTACCAATAACAATTTAAATCAAAGTTACATTCAACATTTCATAGACATTGACTCTATTTCTGGAAAACTTGTACATCGATAGACTAACACACCTATAAGATGATCCATTCTAACTGTGAATCTAGACAATTCCAAACCAATCATATCATCATGTATACATCAATTTATTTGTCTTGGCCAACTCTTCCAAACTGTCAGTTTCAATTAAATAAAACTACTTCAACTCTCACCACCTGGTATCCATCATTTATATGATTCTAAAGTACCATTAGAGTTAGGATACTTTTTTCTAGAAAAATCCTCAAACAATGCACATCTTATATCATTCCTTTCTACTAAGTATTTTCTTTCTTGAAAGTAATAAGTCTAGAATACTATTTTACAACAAAATACATCAAAATCACATGTTACTACTCATACATGTTTCAATAAATTAAAAGAATTATCAAAATCAAGAAAAAAATACATTAAGAACTCATAGTTGTACATTGCTTCACGCTTGCCCAGGAAGTGACGCTTGGCATCCCAAATAAAATTTTAGGTTTTCAAATTCTCCACTTTAATCTCATAAAGAATATCCTCATTGATATAATGTTATTGATATTGGATAAGGGAAGATATCAGATAACTCAAAAATCCTTTATAACTTTATAACTGATTATGATGAAAACATTAAGGTAAAAAAATATAATATATACATATAAATATTTAAAAATTACAGAAATATAATATTTAATTAGACAGGATAAAACCCTGTTAGTTAAAAAGTTAAGAGTTATAGCTTTGCTGCTAACCCCTTAGGTTAATTTATAGCTTGTAGGTTAATTTATAGTTGGTAGGTTAATTTATTGTAACTAGGTTATATTAATTGGGCGTAACTATGTGATCAAGGTCGCCTATGTGATCAAGGTCGTGCTTGCTTCTAGGAGCGGCTGTTGCATCTCCACCACTTCTACTAGCACTGTTTTTTCTGCCTTTTCCGATCATCGTGATGGGGCTTCATGCGGAAAGTGGTCGCCACGAAAACCCCGCTTTGCTAACCACAATTGATTTTCGATGACATTGAATTGATCATATAATATTACAACTTACTTATTCAACTTAAAATTCTTATATATTAAATTATTAATTACAACATTACTGTGAGTACTCTAAATTGTATTTCTATTTCCAAACTAAAATTTTCATTTCAAAACACTTATATCAACTTTCTTATGTCTTATTAACATAATTAAAAACTTTCAATTTTTAAAAATCAAGCTACTCAGACTAATAATATCAAATAATTTCACTATTACCAGATTAAAGCTAAATTAAAATAAAATATCTAATTAATTCTACTAATTCCATGTTCAAAATTAGTCCGGACTTCCCAATTGAAATAACACACAATGTCTCTATCACAAACACATTTCCTTCTCAAAACTTATATACTCCAATCCAAAATAAAACACAACACCTTAATAACTCCTAATATATTAGAAATTATAAATAAATATTTAATATAAGCACATTTAGATCTCCTAATTCGGGTTCTATAGAGTAACTTAAGAGTTAGATTCCCTTGCTTGTCTAAAAAGAGAGTCACCTATAAAAGATTCTAAGCTATAACTTGTAAGAATAACTCAACCTGTAACATATATTTATGATCAATGATCTAAACCTATTCTAGGATCTAGAATGAATAAAAATCATTCTTGATGCCTTTAAGACCAAATGCACGAAAATGCACTTAGATTTTTTTAAGAAAACCCTAAACTAATTAAGAAGAGGGAAAAATTTTGAACTTGTCTAAACCAAAATTGTGATCCGTTAAACTTGCTTTACTCTATACCAAGAATTTGGATGGGGCTTTTAAATCTCTAATGTGAATAAAAAAGTAAATTTTTCTTAGAAAAAGAAAAGAGAGAATTGAGGTTTTTGAGAGAGATAGCAAAGAAAGCTAAGAAAGGGTTTTTGAGGCTTTTTAAGAGAGAGAAAGGTAACAACTTTTTTTTAAAAGACCTAAACCCTTATAAGAAGACCTATTAAGTAGGTCTCATTTAGACTAACATCTTATCTAAACCAATATTTAGATTTACAAGTCAACAGTAAGTTCATTACCACCTAAGCCTTATATCTACACATGTAATGATATGCAAAAGTTCTCCTGTGAATATTTTACCATTTGATATCTTAGTTTACCTGACTTAAACTATCAAAGAAACAAATAAGTGTATTTACTTAAGAGTTATGATATGTTGACACCATCATGCCAACCATTTTACAACTTGATGTGACAACCATGTGATAGTGACTTGGAAAAGATAACAAATTTTAGTTATAGGACTGTTGTAGAGGGAAAGTTGAAAAGTAAAACAGGTGTTTGTGAAAATTTTGTATTGTCATTCTCTTTTCTGCAATCAAAGGTTTCCTTTCTACCGTATCTTTTCTTTTATTATGCATCTACTCCTCCATTATATGTGTGGCTAGCTCTCCTTCCCAATAACTGTGTGGCCATTATGCTTCTCAATACCTTATTTCTTTTGAATAAGCTCATTCTCTATACATTTTTTATTTCAAGAAAATTACATTTGTACCTTTAGCCATATAAGCAAACCTTGCACTTAAACAAAATTTCAAATTAATTAGATATACCAATTAATATTCTATTTATATTCACATTCAATCTATTAAAGAGACAAAAACTACCTTTTTTTAGCTTCACAAATAGAATTAATATTCTATTTATATTCACGTTCAATCCATAGATAGGTAGGTGTCGCAACCCGATAACGACGAGGCGATCACAAACTTATTTTAAAAAATGTTTAAATTGATAATGGAGTCGCCACTATAGCTTATTATGGGGAAACTATAGAAAAATCAAAAAAATAAAAATGCCTACGAACCAGATTCAAGATTCAGGTGTCGGTTATGTGTGGGAAATGTATTAACACTCCACAACGCCCGTCCTAAGACGGTACCTTTAATTAAATGAATAGAAATAAATGTGGCTTTAAAAATGTTATTTTTCCCTAAAAATAGTAATTACAGCAAATAAAAATAAATATATATTTACAAAAAATATTTAAGAATGAACAATAAACAAACAAAATAATAACATAGACAAATTTTTATTTTTTATATTTTTTTAACCCGACAAGGATTGACCTTGGTCCAGAAGGAAAATCAGGGACTACGTAGTTCTAATTTTAAAAATTGAATGATGATGTTTGACATTTTTTTATTTTTTGAAATTTCATTTAATCTTTTAAAAAAAAAGTTTATATTTGTTTATTGTTAAAATTTTATTAAAACTGTTAATTAAAAGTTTTTTTTTGAAAATGTTATATATATATTTTAATTATTTTTAAAAAATTATTTTAAATCTAATATTTTATTTTTAAAAGTTTATGTTTATAAGAAAGGACTTTTTTTTTATTCTTTTCCTAACTTACTTATATTTTGTTATTAGAAAAAAAACATATACAACATAAAAACAGGAAGATTAATAAAAAAAATAAACAATGAAACCTAATACCCTACGCAGTGGAAGGATTATAATTGGGATGTTTGAGTTATTTTGTTTCTGGAATGATTATTTTAGTTTTGTTCTTTACTGTGGCTATTTGGTTTCGTAAGGGATAGTGGTTGTTGATGTTAGGCTTTTTAAATTGGGAACAGAGACTTCTTTACCTTAGGGTTCTGTTTCTGGATTGGTTGCTTGGGTGGATTCCTACTTCTGAATAGTTTATGTTTTGGTACAAGATTTGGAAATTTTCGAATTGGGGACTTCGGCTATCCTATATTCAATAATGTGTTATGGGGTTGGGATTATTAATTGTGGCTATTTGGTTTCGTGAGGCATAGTGGTTGTTAATGTTAGGCTTTTTAAATTGGGAACAGAGGCTTCTTTGCCTTAGGGTTATGTTTCTGGATTAGTTGCTTGGGTGAATTTCTACTTCTGAATAGTTTATGTTTTGGTACAAGATTTGTAAATTTTCGAATTGGGGACTTTGGCTATCCTATATCCTATATTCGATCATGTGTTATGGAGTTGGGATTATTAATTTTTTGGAATTGGATTTGCTACTGATTCTGGACCGGCTTTTGATTAACTGGTCCCTATTTTTCGGAAAGGCTGTTTGGTGTTCTTTTGATTGAGTCTTTGGATTCACTGAGTTCTGAGAATTTCTGTGGATTTTGAGTTTAGGGATTTTTTATTCTAGTTTGGGGTTTTGTGTTTGTTTTCTGTCTCTGGGTTAATGATATCTAATGTTACTATATTTTTTTATTGAAATTTACTGATCTGCCAGATGAACAATACTAGTTGTGCAAAAAATGCAGCAATTAGATAATGTAAGGATTGGTGCGGTAACAACAGGTGTAATAATTTATTGTGATCATTAAAATTAATTTAACAATGTTTGCAAACTAATTACTCATTGACACTGATGCATTGCACAGTATTAAACAAAACACAACAAATACAGATGAAAATATATAACATAGTAGAATCTGGACAAAATTAAAAGAAATAAGAGCAGAACCAGGACAAAATTAAAGGAAGAACACGAACCCGTTGAAGACTCCCAATTTAGCTTCTTCTTTTCCTTTTATTGGTTTCTACTGGACTCTTAGATTTTTTCAACAGAATCAAATAATATTTTTCTTACCCAATATCTTTTTCTCTCTAAATTTTATATTTACGTATTCTCTGTATCTAAAATTCTATATCCCTATCTTGAAAATAAAATCAGTTCTTTATAATTTTTTCTGTTAATCCCTCCATCTCCATTCATAACACTCTCAATTATCTGATTTTTAATTAAGAATCAATTATTCCATATCTTTATATTAACTCCCTTTGATTTAAGAGTGTATGGTTACATTTCAGGAAGAAAATGAATAGTCACTTAATATGAATAGCCCCTGAACATATGAGTAGGAAAAAATGTCAAAGGCATGATTACAGTTAAATGTCAAAAACATGATTATTAGTTAAATGTCAAAAGCATGATTGTTAGTTAAATGTCAAAAGCATGATTTGTTAGTTAAATGTTAAAAGCATGATTACTAAATGTTAAATGTGAAAAGCATGATTGTTAGTTAAATATTAAAAGCATGATTACTAAATGTGATAAGTGTGAGAAGGCAAAAGGTGAAAATTTGATTATGAGAAATAAAATTTCTCAGACACTAATTAAAGAATTAAAAGGTACTAAAGTTACAGGGACTTGAATGGGCAATGTATTTTTGTAAACCTTGGGGCTTATGTGGCAAGCATAATTAATAGATAAGGGAGGTGTAAACAGTAACTTTTTTTTTATTTCTAATAACCTCTTAGTAAATTAACTTCAGAAAACATTTTTCTATTCAATTGAGCTCACTTAATTTTTCTATTCAATTTATTTTAAGACAGACCCAACACATTTTTTTTTTGTTATTTTATCATTTTTTACAAATTTTATTTTATCTTATTTTTATTATTATTTAATTAAACTTTACTTATAAAGTCAAAGTTCTTTTTATTATTTATTCTAGATGGCAAAGAAACTAAATAACAAATGTTAAAAAGTTTTAATTTCTTATTTTTATTATTTTATTTTATTTTTTTTATATTTGCAAAATTAATTTTTATTTGCCCGGATGAAATTGGGTATTGACAGTAGGTACACAAATGAAATATGACCTAAGCCTCATATATACACATGCAATGATATGCAAAAGTTCTCCTGTTAACATTTTACCATTTGATATCTTAGTTTACCTGACTTAAACTATCAATGAAACAAGATGATCTCTGTGATAACATAAGTGTCTTTACTTGAGAGTTTTGATATGTTGATATCACCATGCCAACCATTTGATGACTTGATGTGACAACCATGTGATGGTGACTTGGAAAAGATAATAAATTTTAGTTATAGGACTGTTGTAGAGGGAAAGTTGAAAATTAAATAGTTGTTTGGGAAAATTTTGTATCCTCTTTCTCGGAATCAAGGTTTCCTTTCTACAATCTCCGGCTTTTCCTTTATTATGCATTTACTCCTCCACTATATGTGTGGCCAGCTCTCTTTCCTAATATGTGTGGCCATTCTGCTTCCCAATACCTTATTTCATTTGAATAAGCTCCTCTATATACATTTTTATTTCAAGAAAATTACATTTGTGCCTTTAGCCACATAAGCAAACCTTGCACTTAAACAAAATTTCAAATTAATTAGATATACATAATTAATATTCTATTTATATTCACATTCAATCCATTAAAGAGACAAAAACTACTTTTTTTAGCTTGACAAATAGAATTAATATTCTATTTATATTCACATTCAATCCATAGATAGGTACACAAATGAAATATGACCTAAGCCTCATATTTACAAATGTAATGATATGCAAAAGTTATCTTGTGAACATTTTACCATTTGATATCTTAGTTTATCTGACTTAAACTATCAATGAAACAAGATAATCTCTGATAACATAAGTCTCTTTACTTAAGAGTTATTATATGTTGATACCACCATGCCAACCATTTGACATCTTGATGTGACAATCATGTGATGGTGACTTGGAAAAGATAATAAATTTTAGTTATTGGACGGGAAAGTTGAAAATTAAATTAGTTGTTTGCCAAAATTTTATATTGTCATTCTCTTTCTCTGGGATAAGGTTTCCTCTATCATCTCTGTCTCTTTTTCTTTATTATGCATTTATTATATGTGTGGCCAGCTCTCCTTCCCAATACTTGTGTGGCCATTCTGCTTCCCAATTCCTTATTTCATTTGAATAAGCTCATCCCTTATACATTTTTAATTTCAAGAAAATTACATTTGTACCTTTAGCCACATCAGCAAACCTTACACTTAAACAAAATTACAAATTAATTAAATATACGAAAATAATATTCTATTTATATTCACAATCAATCCATTAAAGAGATAAAAACTACTTTTTTTTAGCTTGACAGAAAGTTTTAGCTTGACAAATAGAATTAATATTCTATTTATATTCACATTCAATCCATAGATAGATTGGTAGGCAAATGAGATATGAACATGGGTTTTTCAGAAGCCTAACACCCCATGGAAAGACAAAAGAATACCCACAAACACATAAGAAGGGTAAACTAACTATTTAAGACATATTTAAAATAAAATTCTACCAATAACACTTTAAATCAAAGTTACATTCAATATTTCATAGACATTGACTCTACTTCTGGAAGACTTGTACATCCATAGACTAACACCTATCAGATGACCCATTATAACTGTGAATCTACATAGTTCCAAACCAATCATATCATCATTTTATAGTATACATCAATTCATTTGTCCTGACCAACTCTACCAAACTGTCAGTTTCAATTAAATGAAACTTCTCCAACTCTCACTACTTGGTATTCATCATTTATATGATTCTAAGGTACCAGTAGAGTTAGGATACTCTCTTCTGGACAATTCCTCAAACAATGCAGATCTTATATCATTCCTACTTAGTATTTTCTTTCTTGAAAGTACTAAGTCTAGAATATTATTTTACAACAAAATACATAAAAATCACGTGCTACTACTCATACATGTTTCAATAAATTAAAAGAATTATCAAAATTAAGAAAAAAAATACATTAAAAATCCATAGTTGGAGTTGCTTCATGCTTGCTCAGGAAGTGGTGCCTGGCGCCCTAAATAAAATTTCAGGTTTTCAAATTCTCCACTTTAATCAAATAAAGAATATGCTCTAAATTGATCTAGTGTTATCTATAACGGATTATGACAAAAGCATTAAGGTAAAAAAAATACAATATATACATATAAATATTTAAAAAATACAGAAACATAATATTTAATTAGATAGGATAAAACCCTCTTTTGTTAAAAGGTTAAGAGTTACAACTTTGCTGCAAGGTTAAATTGTAGCTCCTAGATTAAATTATAGCTGCTAACTCTAGCCGTTAGGTTAATTTATAGCTTGTAGGTTAATTATAGTTGCTCCTCCACCTCTTTTACCAGCACTATTGCACCTCCACCGCTTTTTTCTGCCTTTTCCATCCATTGTGATGAAACTTCATGTGAAAGGTGGTCGCCAATTAAAATCCACTTCCCTAACCATAACGGATTTTTGATGACATTAAATTGATCATATAATATTACAACTTATTTATTCAACTTAAAATTCTTATCTATCAAATTATCAATTACAACACTATATATGAGTACTCTACATTGTATTTCTATTTCCAAACTAAAATTTTTATTTCAAAATACTTATATCCACTTTCTTATGTCTTACTAACATAATTAAAAATTCAACTGATTTCATGTTCGAAATTAGTCCGGACTTCCCAATTGAAATAACACACAATGTTTTTAACACAAATACATTCACTTCTCAAAACCTATATACTCTAATCCAAAATAAAACACAACAACTCAATAACTCCTAATATATTAGAAATTATAAATAAATATTTAATATGAGCACATTTAGGTCTCCTAATTTGGTTTTATAGAGTAACTTAAGAGTTAGATTCCTTTACCTGTCTAAGAGGAGAGCTACCTATAAAAATTCTAAGCTACAACACCTAAGGATAACTCAACCTAACATATAGTAACATATAGTTATGATCAATGATCTAAACCTATTCTAGGAACTAGAATGAATAAAAATCATTTTTGATGCCTTTAAGATCAAATGCACACAAATCTTTTAAAGAAAACCCTAAACTAATTAAGAAGTGGGGAAAATTTTGAACTTGCCTAAACCAAAATTGTGATTCGTTAAGCTTGCTCTACTCTCTACTATTCACCACAAATTTGGATGGGCTTTTGAATCTCTAATATGAATAAAAAAAAATTCTTAGAAAAAAGAAAAGAGAGGATTGAGAAGCAATTTGAGGTTTTTGAGAGAGAGTAGAGAGAGCTAAGAAAGGTTTTTCGAGATTTTGTAAGAGAAAGGTAACAACTTTTTTTTAAAGACCTAAACCCTTACAAGAAGACTCTATTAAGTATGTCTCCTTATACTAATATTTAGATTTACATGTCAACTTAGAATAATACAGAAAGTTCATTACAACCTAAGCCTCATATATACACATGTAATCATATGCAAAAGTTCTCCTGGAAACACTTTAATATCTGATATCTTAGTTTACCTGACTTAAATTATCAATGAAATAAGATAATCTTTGTGATAACATAAGTATCTTTACTTAAGAGTTATTTGATAACTTGATTTGATAACTTGATGTGACAACCATGTGATGGTGACTTAGAAAAGATAATAAATATTAGTTATAGGACTGTTGCATAGGGGAAGTTGAAAATTAAAATAGGTGTTTGAGAAAATTTTGTATTGTCATTCTCTTTCACTCCAATCAATGTTTCCTTTCTGCAATCTCTGTCTTTTCCTTTATTATGCATTTACTCCTCCATTATATGTGTGGCAAGCTCTCCTTTCCAATACCTATGTGGCCATTCTAATTCCCAATACCTTATTTCATTTGAATAAGCTTCTTTCTTATACATTTTTAATTTCAAGAAAATTACATTTATATCTTTAGCCACGTAAGTAAACCTTACACTTAAACAAAATTAGAAATTAATATTCTATTTATATTCATATTCAATTTATTAAAGAAATTTTAGCTTGAGAGGAAGTTATCTCCCTTAAGTGAAATTGGCTTCATGCTCCAGAAAAATCTAGTTGAGAATAAGATAAATTTATGCTGCTTATTTTTACTTGAGAGACAATAGGATGACAAGGTTGATTTTCTACTCCATTTTTGTTTAAGTGAAAATACCAATAATTTACAACTTTTGAAAATATTAAAAATAGTCAGCATGATAATAATTTGTTCAAATGTAACTTGCATTCTCATTATGCTCATAAATCAATACATAATAACTTAAAAAAGTTAACTATTTTCATAAAGAAATCATATTTAAAGTTCAGTTTAAGAATCTTCCTAATTTAACATGCAAAAATCTTTTCACCATATCAATATATATAATTCAAAAGTATTTTAAAACAATTATTTAGTAACCAAAAATTCAAATAACATTTTCATTCAATTTTAAACATTTACGTTTTTTAAAACAAAACACAAACCTTGCATAAAAAATTAAATATTGTGATAAAGTCACGTTTACATCCGGATAAAGATATTATAAAAATATAAATAACTTTCGTAAATAATTTAAACATATCCTTATGATTTTCTAATTAACAAATCTCTGCCTTAGAAAAATTGTATACAAGATCTTTAGTGTTCGGGAATACAAAACTTTTCAAAACTAATTAAAAAAAAACAAATAGAAACTTACTTTAAAATAAATTCTAAAGATAAATTTGCTCTTTTTTTACTGGAATCTTTAAGGTGATTCTAATATACAAAATAATGAATATATATTTCATAGATATATAGAGAAGCTAAAGATAAAGTGTTTTAAAAATATAGTAAATTTTTAAAATAAAGTTTAAATACTTAACTTTCTTTTCTATTTATAAATTTTGTATTTAAATAGTAAAATATTCATAATTCATCTCAATTATATCACTTTTATTTTTAAAAAATTAACTAGATATTTATATATATTCCTACAAATAAATCATGAGTGATATGATTTTTATTATAATTTTCAAAAAGATTTACAAAATAAACTTATTATATTTTTTTCACAATCATGTTACATTATTAGATTTATTTAACTTCATCAAAATGTCAGTAAAGCCTAAGATACATGTATATTAATTAGTATTATATAATGCATGATAAAAAGCAAACGTTAAAAAATGTGTTTAAATAATTGCGGTGTTATTTTATACACATCAAATTTACATTAATTAAACTACTAAACGTTAATATATTATAAAGTATTAGTTGGGATTCTAAAAATATTGGCATAATTAATTAGGATGTAGTCAAAGTAATTTAATTAAATTAAATTTAAAAAATTATTTAATACCATTTTTATTGGATTTGAAAATTTAATTAAATCAGTACATCCAATCTAATACTATCATTTAATATTTCAAGATTGTAATTTTTAACCATTTAAATATATGTGTATCCTCAAAAAAAAATATATTTTTAGTGGCATAAGAACATTTGTTTCAATATATTTACTCACTAATATATGATAAATTACCACTTAATTTATTTTTCCTTTAATTATATATATATATTCGAAACATCAAGTTATTATATAATCAAAACTCTGATTATGGTTAACAGCACGAATAAATTTAAGTTAAGCTAAACACATATTCAAACATGCATGTTTATAACTTATAGTAATACCATTATATGGAATGAGTAAAATCAAACTTCCTATAACAATATTATAAAATAAGACAGAGGAAGGATGCAGCATTAACTTTCACATCGATTTCCTGTAAAATACTTTTATTTACTGTCTATAATTAATAATTTCCGATATTAATATTTTTGAATCCTTCAAACCAATAATCCAGAATTAATAATAATAAATTTAACAATGCTAGTATAACCCTTTTTTAAGAACAGTAAAATTTAAATATTAGATTTTAAAAACAAATTAAAAAAGTTCAAATACATTTTAAATTTTGTTAGGATTTCAGTTAACTATGTATTTTTATTTTGATTCTTACGATATATGGTTATTGTTAGTCATTCAAATTTTTAAATTAAGAATGAAAATAAAAAGTTAATTTTAGAGAGTTAAAATTAAAATTTTATAATAATAAGATACAAGTACAAGGCATGGATGCATGTTTCACCAAGATGGATACACCGAGGGGTGAGACATGGGAGTCCAAGTCACAGTCACAGCGAGAAGGCCCCGTGAACTACGGGTGAGGATATCAGTGTCCCCAAAGTGAAAACATAGTGAAAAAGAAAAGAAAAATAAACGACTTGTGTGCGTTAAGGTTAGCGGTGGTGTGTATGTGTTATGTCTTCAAGTGTCCTGCATGCATTTTATGCATCTGTTGCTTTGCATGCACACACACTCTCTCTCCTCTTTCTCTCTCTTCACTTTCTCTCTCTACACAGACACACATCCTCGGTTTCTCTCTCTGTAAAAATTCAGGTCAATTTCCATTGCCTTATGCTGATTTCAGTGCTTTCACTCTGTTTTTCTTCGCTGCTCTGCCTATCTTCTTTCTCAGCTAAGTGTTGATGTAACAGATGATGTGTGTGGTTGTTAAGATTTGAGGAGATAGATTGATAGATAGAGATAGCTAGGCACTGCGAAGTTGGGTTCTTTTTTGTTCGTGTGAATGACCCATTGGTTGGTTTTCACTTGGGGTGAGACAAAGGTTTGTTTTTTCGTCTTGGGGTTCTGTGTTGTTATAACCCCTTTGTGAATCTTGAAGCTTTGTGCATGGGTGTGTATGGAGGCTGAATAAATTTGTGGTGGTGGGTCAAATGTTTTTTTTATTGTTTTGGTTTTAGGGTTTGTGATTTTGATTTGAGTTCTGGATTGTGTTTCTTTGGCAGTGAAATTTTGGATTTTGTATTAATGGGTTCTGATATTCGCGCCGTTAATGGCTCGTGCACTCATGAATGGAGAAAGGGGTGGCCTCTGCGATCTGGTGGATTCGCCCAAGTGTGCTGCAAGTGCGGGTAAATTTGAGTCCTTTTCCTTTGATTTTCATCTATTCGTCAATAATGGGGGCAGTGGATATGCAGGGTAGTTTTGGGGATACGATTTTGGGACTCGTTCATGTTGATGTTGTTTTAAAAATCAGAGATATTTTTGGGTTTTTTGATTTTGTGTAATTAGTCTCGTGAGGGTTGCTATTGTATTTGTGAGGTTTGGTTTGGTCTTATTCTTATTCGCCATTCCCGGGATTTTCTGGTTTTAAGTGTGTCTGTTGCATATGAAGGAACTTCACATTATGTGAAAAAGAAAATCACATTAAGTGCTCGATTCAGAGAATAATATTTATACCATGCAATGCTATTTACTTTTTCTGATGACAATATGAAGTTGTTGTTGATTAAGGGCGGGGATTAGTGCTGCTAATTTGGGAAATATTTCTAGAGGATGACTTGGTGAGGGTGTTCTGGTCATAATGATTGTGAAATAAAAATTCTTTATTGTTATACTAAAAAATAGATTATGTATAAATACTTTATTTCATAATATATATTTTGTTGACTAATGTTGGCTAATATCTGTAATGTTAGATTCATGGAGGAGTGGAAGGGAGACATCCTTGAGCCATTGTAAGTGTCATAATGTGTTTATTGTATATATGCCAATGTGGCAAACATGTTGTTTTTTCTTTAATGTGAATGCAGTAAATGCACGATTAGTTCATTTTCAATATTTTAGTTTAGTTCTACTATTCTAACCAAGGTTTTAAGTTGCCGTTACCTTGCAATCGTCGACATTGCGTGAAATTGCAGGTGTATGTGGCTGATATGGCAGCTATAGTTGCAGACTGTTTTTTAAAACCAAGATTCCAGCATAAATTTTTAAGTTGGTGAATGTTGTCATAGGTGTTACTACTTATTGTAAAAAAACATTTATTTTATCCCTCATTATGATAAGGAAATTTTGGTTCATGTGATGCACTGGTACTTACGTATATGTATCCAGCTGAATCTATTTGATTTTTAAATAAATGTTACTTACAGTTATTTTTTTTCTGTTGGATAGTTTCACAAAATTCTACAGGGTTGCCGTAATTCTAGTGCCATGTTTCTTGTTTATCTTGAAAAGTACTTTTTCTTTATATAACGAAGAATCTTGCTCCTTGCCAGTGTAGAGTGTGTTAAAAAGAGTTGATTGCAAATGGTAACTTAGGTTTAGTTTTCTTAATGAAGTTTTGTCTTGGTAATGTAATATTTTCTTCCTCTGCACATGTGTTCCCTCAGTCATATCTTTGGTAGTTTTGCCATGCATTTTTATGACTAATAATTCATTTGTTGATTCTTTATATTTCCAACTTGGAAATCCTTAACATGCCAGATCCATATACGAGAATTCAGTTTTCTGCAGCAAATTCCACCACCAACAAAGTGGTTGGAGGGAGTGTAACTTTTGCAACAAGGTAAAATGATAATCTATTTTTATGTAACTGTTTAGGCATGCCCTTTGTTCTGGGTCATTGAAGTCAATTTGATTTGGTTTTGCAGCCTATCCACTGCGGATGCATGGTATCTAAATCTTTGTTCGAGCATCTGGACTTTGGTGGTATAGGATGTGTTAGCTGTGTAAATACTAGCCAAGTTAGTACGGTAAGTTTAATCTGGAGTTTTTCAGCGATAATTTATTGATTGTTATTTTCTATTTAATGCAACATGTCTCATTTATTGCTAAATCTTGAATCTGGGATCTCACTTGTACTCCTTGATGTCTAAATTTTCGTTACATAGTTGAGTTCAATATTGTTCTGTAGTATTAATTTGTAATTAAAATGGTTGCCAGCTACTTAAATATGTAGCTTTTTGTTTTTTGTATTTTGTTTTTGCATGGCTTTTAAATGTGTGTGCTGGATATCAATACTCAAGTAGGGACGTTACTTTAGCAATGTTTGTTTGGTTGTGGGTTCTCTTTTATTGTACAAGAAGCATGTTTAACATCATTCTTTTGCCCCATCATCTATGTGGAATGCATGCATATGCTTTGGATTTGGATAAGTCCTATGTAAAAGTGACCATTGGAAGACCTCAAACTTGTTGTATAGAATATCTTCTAATTATGTTCAGCTCGTTTCTTGCTGGTTTCTTTTAGTAATCTTGTGTCTTGTTATTCTGTGACTGCTCTTTTTTGACACATGTAGTTGGTCAAGATTTCGAAGAGAGTCGACTTAGGTATATTTTGTTTTTTATCCTCTGACAAAGTTTCACTGGTTCCTTCTATTTGATTTTTTCGGCAGATGAGGAAAATTGAAAATCCAAATGGGCCTGTTTCATTGATAAAAAGTAATGCAAGTGATCGGCCTTCTTCTCATTCTGAGGGAAGACAGTTTGCACGTGGTGTTGATGAAGGAAAACTTATGCAGTTCTGCAAAATTATTGAAGCTAGCGAATCCAGCCGATGGAATAATACTCGAAGAGATGGCATCATTTCACGTCATGGGAAGAACAACCAAGAAGCCAAGTGTTCATTTGGGAAAGGAGACATTGGTTTTTCAAATGTGATGAAGCCATCTGCTCAGTCATTAACATTTGCAACATTAGAAAATAAGAGGGCACCATGGGAGATTAAAAGCATCCATGAACCAAAAGTGCAGCCATCATTGAATATGTTCCTGGGAAATGCATCAGGGAACAACTCTGTCCTGCCCTCTGCTGGAGAGGCAGTGGAAGGAAGACTAGAGGGAAAAACATCTCCTCCTTTTAATCAAGGGCCAAGGTCTCGCCCTATATTTCCCAAACCGTTGAAGAGTGGGCTTACCATGAATGTGGAAACGGATAAAGGTGCAATGGCTTCATCACGTGTTGCTCGGCCACCTGCAGATGGCAGAGGAAAGAATCAGTTACTTCCACGATACTGGCCGAGGATTACTGATCAAGAACTGGAGCGACTGTCTGGAGAGTATCCTTTATATTTTTTAGTTGGTTGTTTTGAATATATATTATAGACTCTTAGTATAAACCTGGTTTATCAGTAGTTTCCCTTAATGTATGATAACAGTTTGAAATCCACGGTTGTGCCATTATTTGAGAAGGTATTGAGTGCCAGTGATGCAGGTCGAATTGGCCGTCTTGTTCTTCCAAAAGCCTGCGCTGAGGTACTTTTGGACTTTTATTTCCTTATTTTCTGTGCTTGCTTTGTTATCTCTGTATGAGTCTATGGAACATTGTTTCTGCAGTTTTTTTTGTTTTATAAATTTTGGAATGTCTCTTTACCCTGTAATGGCTGAACATCTTACAAACTGACTTATGATTTGCAGGCATATTTCCCTTCTATTTCACAATCTGAGGGTGTTCCTTTGCGAATGCAAGATGTGAAGGGGAACGAGTGGACATTTCAGTTCAGATTTTGGCCAAATAACAACAGTAGAATGTATGTATTGGAGGGTGTGACCCCTTGCATACAGACCATGCAATTACGTGCTGGTGATACTGGTAAGAATAAAGCTAGTGAACAAACCTTGCACATGCCTGTTACACTAAAATTTTTTATTTGGATTTAAGTCAAATTTTATGAGAAATACTTGTTTTTGTAATGTGTTGGAAATCTGAAATTACTATTGTTCTTTTGTACGATGCCTTTATGCAGTAACATTTAGTCGGATAGATCCTGGAGGCAAACTTGTAATGGGTTTCAGAAGGGCATCAAGTTCTACAGATACACAGGTTGGGACACAATTTCAATCACTGTCCGTCTCTTCTTTGAATAATACTTCTCTATTATTATTATTTTTCTGTTGCTGAATATGATAAATGACCATTGTCAAACAGGATACCTCCACATCTGCACAATCTAATTCAGGAAAGGGAACCACCTCTGCTGGAACTGAGAATCTGCCATCTGGAAGTAATCATGCCAATCTTCTCCTTTCAATGAAGGGGAATGTGGAACCTCACTCAAATGGACAAAGAGAACATATAGTTTTGGGTAATGGAACTTCTGGGTTGCTTATAACTGAAAATAATGGGATGACACACACTAGTTCACTACTAGAACAAATTTCGGCTTTAGAGAGGAAGAAGACCCGTAATATTGGGCCTAAAAATAAGAGGTTGCTTATTGACAATGAAGATGCTAGGGAGTTAAAACTTACATGGGAAGAAGCACAGGATTTACTTCGTCCTCCTCCTAGTGTCAAGCCAAGCATTGTCACAATTGAGGACCAAATATTTGAAGAATACGATGTAAGTCCAACAGTGTCAAATTAGTCCATATATTTTTATTTTTTAGGTTAGCTATTATATGGACTGATGTAGTTTGAAGAATTCTATTTAAATTTCTTTGCCCTGGCTAATTTATGTGGTGTATGTACTTCACTTTATTCAGGAACCCCCAGTTTTTGGAAAGAGAACTATATTCAGTACCTGTTCTTCTGGGTAAGAATCCAACCTTGCATATTTGGCATTGTATTTGGTATACTCGAAAGTCTTAACTCTAAGAATCCAACCTTCTTGCATATTTGGCATTGTATTTGGTATATCCCAAAGTCTTAACTGTTCACTACTTTTTTATCACTCGTATTTAATCTACCTATGAATTTGTTCATCCAGCTGACAACTGTTTTGGTACTTTTTTCTGAATTCATGTCCACTGTGGCAATAGTTATATCAGAACTAGGCATTGGATCTTTAATCATTTTCCACAAGAGCTTTTGGACCTGTTATATTGACATGAGCAAATTTTCAACTTGTGCTTGATTATGTTAACTATTTCATCCAGCTTCAGAGAACAATGGGCTCAATGTGATGATTGCTCGAAATGGCGAAAGGTTCCAGTTGATGCTCTTCTTCCTGCCAATTGGACATGTTTTGACAATGCTTGGGATTCAAGAAGGTGTTCCATCATTATTTATTTTAAGACTACTTTATATGAGTTGGTGATAAAATGATCTAAAATTCTTTATTGTGACATGTTTTTTTCAGAAGCTCATGCACTGTACCTGAAGAGCTAAGTTCAGGGGAAATAGAAAATCTTTTGAAAACCGACAAAGGTGTGATTCTGATATCTGTATGTCTGTCATGTTTGAGATTGGCTTGAGGTTGACGTTTCTGTCTCTTACAATTGAATGAATGTTCAAATCGAAAGGTTCATCATGCAACTTGTACATTCAACATTGATGTGATGAATGATGCCAGTGTTATTATAATACTTATCAAATTATATTCTAGGACTCCATCTCGGGTTTAACATGCAAATTTCTATGCTTTTAACACGAGAATTCCTAAATCTTTGTGCTGTGTTCAACGCTTTGCAGATTCAAAGAAGCGACGAAGTGATGAAAAGAGCAAGTCATTCCAAGAATACGAGGTATCTGGCTTGGAAGCTCTGGCCAGTGCAGCAGCCCTGGGAGAAAATCTTGTTGACACCGCCGAATCATCGGCCGGAGCCACCACCAAGCATCCTAGACACCGCCCTGGCTGCTCCTGCATTGTGTGCATCCAGCCCCCAAGTGGTAAGGGGAGACACAAGCCCACATGCACATGCAACGTGTGCTTGACCGTGAAGCGCCGCTTCAAAACCCTCATGCTGCGAAAGAAGAAACGCCAATCCGAACGCGAAGCAGAAGCTGCCCAGAAAGATCAAGTTCTCTCCAAAGACGACTCAGACACCAATGAAACATCAAGAGATGATGCAACTCAGTTGGTGAAAGAGATGTTAGGACTAAGCACAAGTCAAGCTGAAGGGGGTGAGTCCAGTGCTGCTGGACAAATTGATCTGAATTCTGATCCCAATCGTGAAGACTTGAACCTGGATCTCTTTACTTGGGAAACAGACCCTACTGCAGTAGGGGAATATATGAGCCAAAATGGTTATAACAACAATGATTTGCAGAATGGTGAAAGTTCTTTGCACACTTCTCAGTCCAATGGTGAAGGTCAGAGGAACTTCTCTGATCTAAGAAGCTTTGCATCCATTATATGGAACCAAGAAGGAAGAGATGAGGAAGACAGTGAAGCCAACCAAAACCAAAACAATCTTTGTTAACAATTTCTTTATTCTTACATTCAACCTTTGTTATATTTATCCTTACTTGCACTCACAATACAGATTTTGGTTTCTTCTACAGAGGGGTGGTCCAAGATGGTTCTTCATATAAAAAAAATAATGTATTTTTTAGTAGTTTATCTTTCAAGTTCTTTTTCGTGGAAGTGGGCCGTGCACATTTCTTTCTTCGACAATGATTTTGTTTATTTGTTTGTTGGTTATATGAATGAATCATAGGAAAAGGTTTACGTGTTCAGTTTGTTTCTCTGCATATGTTCATGATTATACTCTTTTGTGGTTTATTAAGGATGTGTTTGTTTCTGAAAAGGCAGAGAAAAGCTTAGAAAATGCAAAATACATGAAATTACAAAAGTCGAGAGAAATTTTGTTATAGTAACTATCTTCTCAAATTAGAACCAATTTGCGAGTAAAGTTTATATATAATCGAGGTGTATAAATTACTTTTATTAGTAATTATATTATTGAGTTTTTGTTAATGTATATTCTATATTATAATAAAATAAAAAAGTAAATAATGAATAAATTAATTTAATATTTTACTAATATATATTTATATTATAAAAATATATAATAAAATAAGAATAATAAATAAAATAATTAATTAATATTTTATTAATAGTTAGATTTTATATTATAATAAACATATAATTAAAATAATAAATAAAATAAAAATAATTAATATAAATTTTGATTTTTTTTAAGTTAATTTGTTTTAATATATTCTGATTTTAAAATATAACTTTATTATTTACTTAAAATAATAAAATTATTATTTTAAATAATAAATTTAAATATAAAGTTTCTAGTAAGTGAGTTTAAGCCCAACTTATCTTCAAGTACTTGACTTTTAAAGTGAGAATTATCCTTATTTATATACTATAAAATCTTTTAAAGTGAGAATTATCCTTATTTATATACTATAAAATTAACTTTAAATTGATTCTATCTCTATAAGATGTCTAATGATTATCCATCATTTTGCTTACTTGTATCCATATGTTAAAAAAATGAGATTTTATGGTTAATATAAACATATTACAACTAATATAAAACACAATAGATTTTTATTGAAAACACAATGGATGACAAAGGACTATTGCATGTGATGAAGTGGAAGTTGTCAGAAAGTGTGAAAATCTCTTTTTTTTTGACAATCAAGAATTAAAGATTGAATAGGGGTAATGAGGTTATCCAACCTATATACAAGCAAAAAAAATAAAAATAAAATAGAACAGATTAGTCTATATTACACGAGATTTGTATAATACTACTAAAAGTGTGCAACATCCACACCAACCCTTATTCAGAACCAATAAAGTTAAGGCTGTCAAGGGACCTAAAAAAATATATTAGTACAACACTGTGCAAAAGTGTGCAGTAACAGACATAAAAAGATGCAAAAAGAGCTGTTGTAGCACGAATTTCCTTGTACCATAACTTCCATCCATTCACGGATTCCTACCATTACATACCTTGCACCAGTAAAAAGTGGTTCCTATCCAAGTTCACCATCTTGATATTAACAAAAAAATACAAGTTAATTGGTCAATGTACCAATCAGAATAAGAGAAAATAATATTTTTATATTTAATTTTTATGACAACCCATGTTTTCACTTGTATAGAAGAAAACACCTTCTGACAATCCCACTTTGAAAATAATGTCATTTTTTTGTTTCCATATGAACCAAAAAGTAGTCACCTATACATTGTAGCTCACTAATCTACTATTTCTAATTTTCCTACCCAACTGATATCTTAAGAAATAATTCCTAGACATACAATCATGTACTAAGAGCACCCCAAACCAATTGTCACATAAGTTCCAAATTCTGCTAGTAGTGTTATGCATAAAAAATAAATGACTCACATTTTTTTTAACATAAATTACATAAAACACATAATGGAATCACATTTGAGATTCTTAAGCTTATAAGTCTATTTCTAGTTGGGAGTTAATTATGAAAGACTCTCCAACTACATAAAATTGATGAAGGTTGGTCTTTCTTTTTTCATAATCTTTGAAATGCCTCTTCCCTATGACCTAGAAGTCCCTCTGAAAGAATCCTATAGGCCTCCTTCACAGTATACATTTTTAATGAACTACCTTTCCAATCCCACTTATCATTTTTTTTCCTTATTAAGTTCACACCTCTGGTAGCTGAAAAATCATCCACCAAAGTATTTTTCCATTCAAACCTATGTCTAACCTTGACCTTGCAGAACCCCAAGATCTTCAATTTTAAGGTTCTTGGAAATGAAATTTACATAGATTTTAGGGTAGGCTTCCTTGAGTGGTAATTCCCCACCCATAAATCACCCCAAAAGTAAATTTTGCTACATTTTCCAACACTCCAATACAGGTTGCTATTAAATCATTTTCCTCCCTCACAATTTTCACTAATCCTTCTAAGGTCCTTCCATTATCTAGAGTCATGATTACTGCCAATTGAATCCAAACTTCTCAAAGATCCATATTGAATTAATAATCTCAATCCATAACTCTTGTTCCTCTACACCCAATCTCAATTTACACTTACCAAGAAGAATCTTATTAAAATTCTCAATATCCATGATACCTAATCTTCTAGTCTAAGTTTTTTTCTTGCATATTGTTTTCCAATTAACCGAAGCTATTTTTTTCGTATTATAACCCAAGTCCCACAAAAATTGTCGCTATATTCTAATAAATTCTTTGCAAACTTTTTTAGGGACTTTAAACAATTACAGAAAATATAGGACAAGGCTAAAATAATATATTTAATTAAAATAACTCTATCCATCATAGATATAAATTTTCCTTTCAATTTTGACAATTAGTTTCTAACCTTTTCCAACAAACTATTCTAAAATGCAATTTTATTATGATGCCTTCCAATAGATACATTAAGATACTTAAATGGTATTATGAGAATATTATAATTTAATCGTATATCTCCACATATTGATGGAAGCTATCCCTTCAATAAAACTTTTATCCAAATTAACTTTAAGCCTAGATGCTAATTAGAAACACCTTAAAAGTTTTAATTGTTGCAATATTTTAAACATTATCTTATTTTTAATGAAAATAAAAAATTACTTATTAATTTATATTTTTCATAAAATCTTATATTTCTAACACAATTAAATAAGATAGCATATAAGAAAAACTCACTTCACTTAGTTTAGGATTTAAGGTCTGAAATTTATTACAAACATTTTGAGTACTCAATAAAATAAAAAATTTAATAAAAATCAAATTAAAAATATTTAAATTTATAAAAACTTAACACTTTATTAAGTCTTTTTAAATTATATTATTTTAATATAAATATAAATATCAATGTATGAGTTTACGCCAGTTTTTAACAACAATAAACAGTCAAAAAGTCATTAAATTATTAAATAAAATAAAATAATTAATAATAAGTTTATTTTACTTTCTCCTTATTTTTATTATATTTCGTCTGTTTTAAATAATTCTATTTTTTATTTCCTATTTTTCTTATCATCAACCCGATTGTTCGTTATCTGAATTCTAGTAATATTATTTTAGATATAGAATAAATGATGTTTAAAAGAGAATACTCACCTCATTATGTTCAAAATTTATGATAATATTAATCACGGCTCACTGATAAAATAGTTTATATCCATATTATATTTAGTAAAAAGGAAGGACGCTATAATTAATAAAAGGAAAGCACTACTAAGAAATTTAACTTTTTGACCTCAGTTAAATGTATTGTTTAAGCACAGCTTTAAGTGCCACTATTTTTATTTCCCTTAGTTAATCTACTGACATAGAATGTAGCGCCATAATGGTCACTTAAATTACTAAAGTCGGTTTCAACCGCCTCTAAATTAATTTTAGAAAATATATATTCAGTATCTGGCGACTGTTGGTAACTGTCAGCAAAATTATGAATTTTTAAAAATAAAAATAAATTTAGAAAATCTACCAAAATATAACTAGAAAGAAAAAAAATAAAATATACAAGAGTGGGTGGGCTCTAAGCCCATTTTTCAATTACTTCCTATACCCCAACAAATGCTTCTTGCACCCTATTAAATCAAATCTCAAATACATCAAATCTCTTACTTATTTTGACATTACCTATTGTTTCACGAGTTTGATCATTTCGTATTCCAACTCTTCAACCCTTTTCTTTGGTGTTATTCAGACATTAAACAGCTCAAGAGGTAACAAATATAGCAACATCCTACTTTTCTTATTTTCGAAATCTTATTGAACAGTAATTCGAAATAATAAGTAAGATCCTCAGGTCACCATAGACAGAACCTTATTCTGTTACATCGCTGAATAAGAAAAATGTTATAAGGTGAAAGGTTATAAGAAAGAAAGACTTTAGCGATGCTCGCGTTAAACTGTTATTGAAATATTATGAGAGATGAAGATCAAGATTGTTTATAGGTGTTTAATGTTGATTAAGATAGAAGAACTTGTCTGATAAGTCTTTGAATGATATATTTTGGGAGAAAGTACTAATTATTTTTATGAGCTAATAGAATATTTGTTAATCTTTAAAGAAGCATAATATTACCATTTAAATTTATTTGAAAAAATGTAAATATATATTTTTTTTTAAAAAATGTAAATGTTTGAATGATATGTTCATTTTATAATAGTTTTTTTTTTTTTTAAAAAAGACAAGTAAAATTCTAAGTTTAGGGTGTTTGATAATTTTTTTTTATAACGAAACATATTCTAAATCGTTAGATATTTTTCATCTTTTAGTTTATTTTTTTAATAAATAAAATAACTTTGATGGTTGATTAAAAGTATAAGATAAAATAATTAAAATTTAGTTGAGAAAAAAATCTTTGATTAAGCAATATGAAAAATTATTTGTTTAGCGCTAGATATTCTTGCTTGATCAATCACACCTAATTATTAGAGAAGGCTTTTAAACGTGAAATATTCTAAGTAGAGAAGGCTTTTAAACGTGAAATATGGGGGTGGGGGGACCTAATTTTAATTAATGTTAGTATTAAATTGATTTTAATTAAATATCTTTCAAACTTTTTGTCCTATAATATTAATTAATTGATTATAATTAGCAAGAAATACAAATTTTGATCCAACTAGTTTAAGTTAATTTTATAAAAGAATTAAAATTTTAAGTTAATTTTATTAAATAATTAAAATGTAAGTTAACTAATTGATGATATAACTAGAATTTATCAAAATAGGTTTAATTTTAAGTAATTTCAATAGAGTTGTTTTATGAAATATTTTTTCTATCAGAAAAAAAATTAAAAAAACAAAACAAAACAATTGAGAATGCTCCAACCTTGTACATACTTATTTAAGATTCTATAACCTCATTTTTCCTACATATTATAAAGTCATTTTACTCAACAAAATACAAATCACATAATACAAATACAAATGAATTACAACATATTGGAATTGGAATCTTATTACAATTTATAGGCTTGATTATAACTCGCAGTACAGTTAACACAGTTAAAAAAAAAAAAACTGCCGTATATACTCTAGCTCCCTTATTTTAGCTTGATGTAGGCAGTTTTGTAGTATCATTGTGGTGCATTTTTTTTTATATATTTATAAGAGTAGGTATTTTTTTAATTTTAAAAAAGGGTAAATCATACCTACGTAACACAATTTCTTTTAAAAAATTTATATAACGCGAAGAGAATCTTATAATAATATAAAAAAATTAATTTTAATTAAAATCATATCTACATAATATTATTTTAATAAAAAAATTAAATAAAAATAGTGTCACACAAACAGTATTTTAATATAAAAAAGATATTTATAATTACGTGTAAAAATTGTCAGAATAGTGTTTTAACCCAAATAAAAAAAAGAATTTACTGGAACAACAAGTTCCAATCTAATTCAAAGAAGAAGACTAAAATTTTTTATTAGAACTTGTTGCTTTCAAGTTAAATTCTGTATTTGTTGGGATACAGTTGTTTTGTTTTTACCTAATTATAGTGACACTTATGCTATTTCGTCCCACGTATACACAATTTTAATATTGTTTTGAAACGGTTTCCTTATCATCGAACTTCTTGAGATGAAATTTTATTTTATTTATTTATATATATATATATATATATATATATATATATAATTTATCTATATGTGTAAATAAAAAAAAAATACACATTTAAATAAACACTTAAAAAAATTGTTAGTAATGATATTGATAACCTTGTTGCTCGCATAAAAGTTACAAATTCACCATCCCATTCAGTAACCTTCTAGCGATCTTAATAAAGTAGTACATCTAGATCCATAGTTTCTTGGTGTATCTAGAATATATGGTGAGAGCGGCAAAACTACAACACCAAAAGTCCAAAAAAATTCTTCAAAAAAATTTCCCCACTGAAATACCTACTATCTCTTACCGGTTTACTATGTGATATGTGATGTAAGATAGTTCCCCAGTCTCTTACCTAAAGTTTTTAATAACTTTACTTTTTAACATATCTAATACGAAGTTATAGGATCAATACATTAATTGAAATATGAGAATATCGTCGTTAGTTCTTTACCTAACTAAGATCAAGATTTTAATTGAGCTAAGATAAAAATTTTCTTTGGATTGGCGATTGTAGTTCTAAAAATATTGTTCCTTTAGCTCCATATTTTTTTAAGAATGGTTACTTACATGCATTTCCAGGTCTTATTTTCGACTTTTTGTTATAGGATTAATACACTAATCGAAGTACGAGAATATTGTCATTGTTTCTTTACCTAACTAAGATCAAGATTTTAATTCTTGACACATGACACACAACTTGTTGTTTAAATGATTCTCCTTCCATTCAGATTATTTTTCATTATCACTCTATTTTGTAGCACTTTCGAGGCTAATATTTGAAATGAAGGAGGGGCCTTATGTTATAGAATTTCTTTACTACTTTCTTTCTTCTCCACTTATTTTATTAAGTAGTTTGTTGTAAAAAGTTTTTACCATAGCCCATCTACTTTCCATTGTCATTCATCTTCATTTTTTCTACTTAGAACAATGTTATCTATCTCTTGCATAAACATACTTAATTATCTTGTTAGGTATCCAAGTATGAGTCTAAGTCTTATATTGAGTAAAAATAAGATTGTTGAGTAACATATAAGAAAGAAGATCCACAAACCCAATGTCTTAAGGTTTTGGGTTGAAGGTGGTGTCATTTCCTTATATGGATTTTGGCTCAGTTCTCATTCTTGTGAGATCTTCCCAATGTTGCCCCCTTGAATTTACCCTACATGTCCTATTCCACTCAAACAACATTCTGTTATTCCAAATTTTAAACTTATTTGTTATTTTGTCAACTCCCTGTTATTTCTAACCTTGCCTCTCTGTAGCTTGTAAAAGCATATAACCTTTGAAATTTCTTCTTGCCTCTCTAGCTTGTAAAAGCATATAACCTTTGAAATTTCTTCTTAAATTGTATGTTTCGTGTTGTTCATCTATCCTTCCAAACTATTATAATTTTTTTCATTCCCTATTTTCCATCCAATATTATATTCGAAACAATTTTTCACTCTTCCATGAATCCAAATTTTCCAATATCTCTCTACCAAGGAAACTCCTATTTGTCATCCTTTGAATTCATTAGACTCCTCCAACTCCCCATATCTCTCTACCAAGGAAACTCCTATTTCACATGTAATACATGATCGTCACAGATTTAAAAACAAAACTCACAAGAAGAATGATAAGCTAGAGAGTTAAAAATAATGTATTTTCATAAATTAAATTTCTATAACAACCAAACTACAACAAATCAGGCTTTCATAGTTCATCTCATACATCACATTGTCATTATCATATATTCACAATAACTCATATGATACATATATCGACTCACATACAAAGACATTGTACATTTTACTTTTGAAAAACTCGTGCATTGAATTAGACTCTCCATATGTACAAGGTTAATCCATTTGTTCTATTTTGATAAGCTCATATTTCAAACCTCGAGCATGGTTATATGAATCTCTTTCGACTCTCACCATCTAATAATCTTCATCTATATGATTCCAATGTACTAGTAGAGTTAGGATACCCATTAGATCAAATTCCAAAACAATGTACATTCTAACAATCTCAACATCGGTATCTCCTTTTCAGAAGATACTATGTCTTGATCATCATTTCATACCATTCATCATTCGCAAACATATCTCACACATCATGCATAACATTCACTATTCACTTTCAAACTCGTATAAACTTTACTTTCAAACTCATCTATAACCATAAATCAATCCACACCCTAATCATCCAAATTCATCATTTTTGATAGGGTTCGATTTCAAAGTAGACAAACATTTATAAAAAAGCATGCAATTATTTTCTCTTACCTGTATAGAGTATAAATACTTAAAGGAGTTTCAAAAACCTAGAGTCATGATCAACGGATAGTAAGTATGATAAGGAAGAAAGAGAGAGTCTTAGAGAGAAGATAAAGAAAAGGAAAAAAGCCGCTTCTTAAATAAAGAATTGGTGGTTTTTATAAGAATAAGACTGTATATCTTTATCTTCTTAAAAAGAAATTTGATAATTTTTTATAAAAATGAAACTTAATATCTTGTTAAAGAGAGAATTAATAATTTTTATAAAAATAAACTAAATTTTTTTTAACGAGAGAGTTTATAGTTTTTATAAAAATAAAAACTAAATAACTAATTTTTCTAATTTTATAGAATTTTCTTTTTCTTTAAAAAAGATATTTAGATATCATCTTATTTATATATATAATTAAATTTTAGATTTTAATATGTTTTTATTCTAAAACTATTTTTTTTAAGGTATTATAATTTTGATGTACAACACCTTCTTGGCTAAAATTGATTTTATTGAATTCAACCAATAGTTGCTTCCTTTCATTCTTACCCTTCGCATCTAGACAATTCTCATCATCCCTCTCATAAATATATATTCCTTTTAATTTCCTCTAAACAGTTAGTCATATTCCAAACACCTCCTTATTCCATTCATTTGCATTATTATTATTTTTTTTAATTTTTCTTTCAAAATCATCGTCTCATTGCCCCTCACCTTGTAATTATTCCATTTCCTTGCACGATATCCTTAAACCTAACATCCCTTTGCTAAACATCTAACGTTTTAAATGATTTCGATCTCCAATATTTAGCTATTGTCGGTTTTACTCAACATGCATTACTTATTTTCTGGCCAAATTTCTAATCAGTGATGAGATACCAATATTCTATCTATCTTACTTTATTAGACATATATCATGTAAATTTTCTTCTTATCATTGGTATACCCATCAATTCAACATTGTTCATAAATTCAATAAAAATGTACATTTTTTTTTTGCTGCTATCTAGCTGTGTACTTAAACCTTTCCTTTCGTCCGAATACCTAACAACATTAAAATGATTAAAATGATCCATCATGCGCCAAATCCTATTTCTTTGTTCCCTCCTAATCCCACCTATCTCCTCCCACAATACTACTTTTTCATTAAATTGACCTAAACAGAATACGTTAACTAGAGTAATTGATAAATTAATCTCTCCCCTTCATACCCCTTATTATACTGAAATCTTTACCATTTTTATATCTATTCACACCCTGAATTTGTTCTTACACCACGTGCTAATAATTCCCCCTACATTATTTTCTTTCGCATTCTCTATCCATTCTATAGCATTACTGCCCCCATACCGCAAAACATACATCGTTATTAATATGTTGATACTTACTTTATTGAATACAAATCATATCAACATCTTCTTTCATTATTAATTCTTTTTATAGATAAGTCCTTTTTCCCACTTCTCTTACCCCCCTTGTATTAACATTAATGATCATCATTTAGTAATTGTCCTATTTAACCTCCTCCCTTTTCTTTTCTGTTTCATCTTATTATCTCTACATAATCTCAATTCTATTACAAATATTACTTTCATCCTGGAAATGTAAATCCAATTTATGAAATATAACTTAAACCTTTTCATAACCTAATTTATTATATCATAGTCTTTTAATCTGTTTATCAATTTTTTAAACAACCGCTTTAACTTAGATTTTAATTCCTTTATCTTTATTTTCTTATTTTAATTTTTATATTCATCTTTCTTTTTTATTATTGTATACTCTCAAGGCTGTCCATTGTCATAATGAATGAGATTGGTATTTTTGCCAACTACTTACGATAAATAACATTAATCATTGAGTTCCAACCACCACTGCTGCGAGTGCTCTATACCTACATACCCTACTTCTACAAATCACACACACGAATATATATATATATATATATATATATATATATATATATATATATATATATATATATATATATATATTTAATTAAGCAACCTGTGTTTTCATTAATGGACTATTTTGCCCTTTGAAGGTGCATTAATTTTGCAAAATATCCCACTATTAATAAAATAAATTCTCTCAAACTACTTATCCTATCTTTGAATGAAATTTCAATATTTTTGTTAAAAGATATTTTTAAAGTTAGAAATATTTTTCTATCTCGAATTAATTATTTATTGGAAACTTAAGACATAATTTATTTATTTCAAATATATAATTTTTATTTTCTTATTTTCTCATAAGCCACTTGAAACATGTGGTGAGTAACTTTACCTGGAGATCACCGAGTGGTACAAAATCAGGGGAATTTACAACAGTGTTATCAGTTCTGGTTTTGAAAGGAACTAATATAGAGGTTATTTAGAGATCATGAGGAAGTAAGCATGACAACCAAGCATACTTTTTCCTTTAGATCGTTAACTCAATACATTTTAGCTGATTATTTAATAAGCAGGTTGTCTGAGATTATGATACTATACTTGATTTTGGGAAAAAGATGTTCTATTAGTGTTTTGAGGACTAATAGAAAGATATAATGATAAGAGAAGCGAAAATTAATTAATACCTGAAAAATTGATCAATTCATTTATGTTGTATATGAATTGAAGCAATATTTTATAAATATATATATATTTTTTTGTTGATAAAAAAAATCAATGAGACATGTAAAAGACCAGAATTTCAATTTCCACACGATTGTGTACTTAGAATTTCATAGCAAGACGCATTTTCTTTCCTTTTTACTGAAGCGTATCATGTGATGTAAAGTTCCAATCTTAGTCAGAAACAATACATTCCAATCTTTGTTGCTTTCTCAATGGAAAACGAGGGGTTCGTCAACACAAGCCAACTTCGTGATATGTTCTTCGTGTTTGCGTCTTCTCTTGGATGTCATTGGAGCATATTAGGTCCTGCATGCAAAGTTGCATGTGTATTCAACTTTTTCAATCCGATACGAAGGAGTGTCACTTAGTATATAGAAAAAACTACACATATACATTAAGTAAAAGATATTCAAATATCACAAAAATATAGAAATAAGCACTTGTTTGGATTTAGTGATTGTGTGATAAGAACACTGTCATGAGAGGCAAGGCACAGTTGTGTTTAAGAAATTGTATTCTGAGTATATCTTTTCATCAGTAAAATAAAATACAATTTTATACAAGGATTTGGTTTGAAAACTCAAAATTTCCGATCTCCTTCCAAAAATTGAGACTAAACCCTACACTACAAACAACCAGCTTGCATACACAAAAACAAAACAATATGATTGTAAACGCCCGAGCTCCCAGTTTCATCCAAAACGTGAAACTAAACCCTGCATAAGGGTTTTGTTCTCGACAACCTACATACACAAAAAAACTAAGCATTATATGCTTCGGTGTTTACATTCATATCCTAGCGTTCTATAGCTTCAGTATTACAACATGTGCCAATACATCTGCTCTTATACCATACTGTTCCTACAGAGGGTTTTAGTTAGACAAATGAATGGACAGTTTTCCTTCAACATCACACCATCATAGCAGTCCCTTTTTGTTTATCTTAATAACCTCACTATTGACAATTATCTTCACACCTACATATCTGATCTTTATCTTCACACCTACACTGAAGAACTGTATGGGTGTTGTGTTAGAGGTATAGGGTGCCATGCCCTTGTATTAGAATGAGGGGATTAGCACTTTAACATATAGATTTAGTGGTGGTATGTAAAAGGGTTGAGATATCTTGTGATGTTTATATGAAACTATAAGCATAACTCAATTTCATAAAATTAGTATGGTGGTTTGTAACGTGAAATTTGCACTTATTTTATAAATTATTAAAAATTTCATCTTTAGTTGGCATGGGATCTCAAGCACATTTTCTCACACCGAGACTCCTCAACTAGAGAGTAAAACTTACATGTAAAGGTGGTCCGATAACGTCCGATAGACCCAACAATCTTCTTAGGATAGACTCTGATACCATATCAGAAATGAATTTTAAACCTAACTGAACCTTACAAAACCAGCTTATAAGATAAAGTTTACATCTATTTTATAAACTATTATTAAAAGACCTCATCTATTATGGACCTGAAATCTCCAACAAAAACAAAAATATAAAAATAAGCATTTATTATATATGTTAAAAGTATTAGTTAATAAATTTCTCAACATCATTCACATCTATAGTTAAATGTAAATTTGGTGCAATTCATAATATTTTAAAAATGAATGGTAGCTATTAAGCAAATAACAATATATAAATGAGCAGTGATACTTTGACACTGCAAACAATAATTTACTTCTATTTAACACTAAAAAATAATATTATTTTATTAAAATATTATATTTTATTATAAAAAGCAGAGGTAAAATGGTGTAGGTTTTGTACAGTAGTGTCAAAGTATATTTATTCTATATAAATATGATATCAGTTATAATAAAATCTATAATCATCTAAATGATAGATGTAAATTAAAAAAAAAAATGTATAAGACAAAGATCAAATTGAATTTCACACTTAATTAGAATCTTGAAAGAATGCACTACGGCAAATTGGACGATGACACCATGCAATTGCACTTCTCCAACTTTTAGATATACACGAATTCAGGTCATAGACATATGAACCAAATCCACACTCTAATTTAAGTATGCACAATTCTAAAGATATTAACACTTTAATATATAAGATAATTTATTAAAAAAAGTTAAAGATAACATTTAGGTGTTCATATTCTCACCCTTTAGACTAAATCTCAATCATATTCGTTTTAATGACAACTCTTCATTTCTATCCCAATATTTCTCATAACTAATTCTATTTTGTTTTATCAGCAAAACTAATTAATTAAATTAAATGGAAGTATAATAGAGGTGCTTCACCCTTATAAAAGACCTACAACCACTAAGGTCGGAGGAGATTTTGAAAGAAGAAAAAAAAAAAAACCTGCGTATATACCTTATATTGAACCTAGCCACTGACTTCCTAATCTTCATTGTCTCTCCTTCATAAATAATACTATGTTACATATACCTATTGTTCTACTGGAAATATCTTTAAAAATTGGTTATGTGATTGCAACGTAAGTTGAACTAATTACATACAAGAATATCTCTAATGCAGGAAACTCACGTAATCAAACAAAAGTTCAACGTAGACTTCGAATTCCTAGAAGAGTACTGCATTGTAGGGCCGATGTTCCTGAAAGAATAGTCGCGCAACATAGGAGCAGAATCTGTGATGACATACAGATACCCTCCTCATTTACTCAAAAAGAAAATATATATTAAGCAGGGCTCGACCCTATGATATGATATATTGATTCTCTGTTTTTGTGTCTCCCGTAATTGTAATATTTAAAAGTTTTATGAGTAGATAATATTGATTCACACATTGTTTACCACAAATTAAGATAATTAATGTGAAATATTATTTAATAGGCCATATGAATTTGGTTTTTTTAAATTTATTTATGTATTATTATAAACTTTGACATTTATGTTGATATTTCAAAGTTTAACAATGTTATGATATGAAATATATTATTAAAAAAAATATATATAAAATTATGGAGAAATTAAGTCAAATTCATGATAAGAAAAGATGACAAATACTTTTAAATCAAGTTAAACAAAAAAAAACAAAAAAAATTGATATTTATTGTAAAAAAAATCTAATTTAATAATATTATATTTTTCTAGGAATTATTTTTAAAATTTTAATTGTTAGAAAATTTCATCTAATTAGAAAAAACTATTAGACAGAACACTGTTAAATATATCATTATTCATTTTTAGTAGATATTTATTTAAAATTTGTACAAGTATTATTATATTCACGTTGGAATACCCTTTTCAAAAGAAAAGATAAGTTTTAAAAGATAAATATCTTGACAATATTTAGTGCTATAAATAAACATCATTGTCATGTAGGAAGGAAACTGGTATATAATTTATCAAAAGTTGACAATATAAACTAAGTCTTATAATCCAACTAAATTACAACTAAATAATTGAAACAATACTATAAATAATGATTACAATGACTTTTATAAATAGAAAATTTGAGATAAACTAATTATGCTAACACTTGATAGTGAAGGATTAAATTTCTTGAAATTAAATAAGTAGAAGATTTTTGGTTGGAGGGAGTTAATATTAATTATTCATTTATCTTAATTAGTTATTGAAATTCTCATTCTTATAATATATTAATATATCTATTAATATTTAACTCTGTCAATTTTTTTTGTTTTATTTACTTTCATTATAGATACAATATTAATGTCATATATGTATATATCACTTTTCTCATTCTTCTGTTTTTGATTCACATAAATAAATGTACATTAAAATTAAATGGATATTGTCAACAATCCTTTCACAACAAACATCTCAACTTTATTCTTGGATGCGAATTGGAATGGGTCAACTTTTGCCATTCACCCAAATTGAAATATTTCTTTGTTTTTAGATGAACCTGTCATTATTTCTTTTTACTTGCCACCAATTTTATAGATGAACCCGTAGTTATGTTACCTTTCCATTATTGTTAAATATGTAGTTTTATCATAAAATATATAATAGGGATTGAAATCCCTAAACCTTTTGTGTAAATAATTTCAGTAAATTATGGAGTAGGAGTATTGTATGTAAATTTACATAAGATTATAAACTAACTAAAATATCTAATATGGTAGATTTCTAAGTTAGGCAAGTAAGTATATTATCTGTACATGTTTTTGGATATAATGAAACTCTTTAAATTGGCTAAGAGGAAAATGTTAAATAACCTCCATGGATCAATTAATTGGATAGTAAAAATTAAACAAACATCTTATAAATAATATTAAGATAGAAGAAGTATAAACATTTCCTCTACTTGATTGAAGTGATGTATAGAGGCCAAAACTGTTTTTCTTGACAAATAAAGTAAGACAATAATTGTTAATAAATGAATCTATAATATTATACTTGAACCTGTACAATCTAACTTTCAAGTATGAGTAGATGATAAATATTTGAAGTATTATTAAAGATATGTAAATTTGTTGGATATTTGAGGTAAGAAATATATCTTTAATATATTTATTACTCATGACAATAAAATAATCTTAAGGTAACATTATGCTAGCTTCCACAAATATTGTAAGGCAAATAAAATGAAGTTCTTATAGAGAATGTATTCTCTAATATTCATTCAATGAAAATCTTAAATAAATATGAGATATTTAATTTGACATCACATCCCACATGAAAGAACAACGGTATAAGATCTTGCATGTCTTCATTCGCCCTTATACCTCATCAACTGGATAACTTCCCTTTATGTTTATCTTAGTGTTTATCAGAGTAATATAGACTAGGTTCTTATGGGGTTGGGGTTTTGAGCAGCCGAAAATCCCTTGGGTTTTCCTAATTGTGTTGAAGCCAATCCTTGGCCTCCTCTTTACTGGTCCAACCTAGATCTTCATACTTTCGTTCCCCGTTTTACGTTCTTTTGCTACTTGAGCATATGAGTGTTTTTGTTTCCAAACTCTACTAATAGTTTTCATTGACTTCCTCGTATCTTGCTCTTTTTGCGTCCTTGTTCGTCTCTCAGTCCTTGGTAATCCTATTGTTCTACCTATACTTTGGTTTGTTGTCATGAATTTTCTTATCTCCTGTCTAGATATTATCAAGTTGTTCCTTCAAATGTTTAGATTTGTGACATCCTGAAACTTAACAAATCAAGACGATAATCTCGTTGGTTAAGCCTCCGGGAAATGAACAATTTTTTTGTCTTCCTCCAACGTTTGAAAATTCTCTACATTTCATACTCGTTGAAGTTTAGAGGAAAGTGAGAAAAGAGAAAAGATGTGATCTCTTGCTGGTGTACACTAAAAAGTCACTCGACAGATAGAACAAAAGATTGGATCTACATTCCAACCCCATAATAAGTCCAATGATACCTATACGAAAACACATAATGAAATGATAAATCAAAAGAAAAAGAAAATTGAATAGTTAAAAACATGTGAGAAAAAGTAAAAAATACAAAATATAAAATATAGAATATATAGACAGATATATATTTCTTATATTGGAATATACATAAATTTTTATTATAAATGGGACAAAGAATATGAAAAAATCTTGTTAAAGTTTTTTTTTTGTATTAGTTATTCGAGTTCCAAGTTATGCTAACTATTTTTCATTTTCTGATATAATTTTGAGATTCTATGGCTTGCCTTGTTGGTAAAACTTGAGAAAACAGTAAAATAGGAAAATCTGTATAATTATAACTTTTCACATACGAGTTAGAGTATTTTTCAAATATTTCAATTAATATTCATCTAATTAATATTTCTTTATTTTAATAAAACATAAAATAAAAAATATCCTAAAAAAATGTTTTCACATCATACACTATGATAAAATGAGTTATAGAATTGTAGTAAATTACTTTTGAAGATATTTATATTTTAATTATATTTGTTTTACTTTTTAATTTAAAATGCCAAATATGTATTATTATATTATTAAAACACTTATCAATTTGGTGTATTTCTTTTGGGTGGATGTCAAAATACAACTTTTTATTTTTTTTTTATTTTTTGATATGACATTTGAAATGATCCCCGTCCTTATTTTATCAACAAAATAAATTATATAAATTTTTATATAATTATAAGCTTTGTTTGGATTGGAAAGATTTGAGATGAAAGTGTATAGAAAATTTGATTATTTAGATTAAGGAAAAAATGATAAGAAATGAAGGAAAGATTCATAAAAGTTTATAAATAATGTGATAGATGTGATTGATAAAATATTTTTTTAATAAATAAAACTATAATTAAAATTAATTTAAAATTAAATATAATTAATTTATTGGATGTGAATGATAAATTATTATTATTATTATTATTTTAATTGATGAAATTATAAAAATATTAATTATTTTAAAATTAAAATTAAATTATTATTATTAAAATTAAAATAAAAAGTTATTCTTACTTTATAACTTATTATTAATATTTTATTATTTCTTATTTTTATTAATATTTTATTATTATTATTATTTTAATTGTTATTATTATTTATCGTTGATTATATTTATGTTATTATAATATAAGTATATATATTAATAAATTATTGAATTAATTATATAAAATATAATAAAAAAATTACTTTCCTCCCAAATATATCCAATGTAACGAAAAAATACTGTTTCAAAATTTTCTTTTCGTTATACGCTTTTAATTATCTTTTTATTCCTCGTAATCTTAACTTTTACTCTGTTTCTTCCATTTCAATCTTTCCATCCGTAGAAACAATCGTGCCCTTAGAATACACTTTCCATCCGTAGAAACAAACGTGCCCTTAGAATGCAGAACTATTGATAAGTAGTGGCATTTGACAATAACTGCACTGGTCCACAGACTTCGCTTCTGAATAGAAGGATTTGACACGCAACTATTATTACCATTTTTAGCAAATCTTTATAAATAGGCACTTGATTAAGCAAGAGTTACCACAGTTTAGCACTAATGCCTACTTACACTTCAAAGTTTTTAAACCTACCATTTTCTTCCTTTCAATACCCTTTTCAATTCCCTGCACCAATGGGTTACGCCCCAGATATTTTATGCCTGCACCTTCAACCCCTTCTAGTTTCTTTGTTTCTTCTGATTTGTGGCTTTACTATCATCAAAGCCTTGAGATATCACTTATTTGAGAAGCCTAAACTCCCTCCCGGTCCTAAACCCTGGCCTATAGTTGGTAACCTTCCTGAAATGCTTTCCAACAAACCTGTGTTTCGATGGATACACAATCTCATGCAAGAAATGGACACTGAAATTGCATGTGTTCGCCTAGGAAATGTTCATGTAATCCCAGTGACAAGTCCCTCCATTGCTTGTGAGTTTTTGAGAAAGCATGATGCTGAGTTTGCCTCAAGACCACTAACCATGGCCACCGATATCATCTCTAGTGGTTATGTGACCATTGCTATTGCACCCTTTGGGGAGCAATGGAAGAAAATGAGGAGAATCTTCGTCAACGACTTGTTCTCCCCTCTCAGGCACCAGTGGTTTCAACACAAAAGGAACGAAGAAGCTGATAACATTATGTTTTATGTCTACAACAAATGCAACAATGTGAATGATGGGGGCCTCGTGAATATCAGAGATGTTTCACAACACTATTGTTGCAACGTGACGAGGAAATTGATTTTTAACACAAGGTACTTTGGAAAGGGTAGCATGGATGGAGGTCCTGGGTCAGAGGAAGTGGAACAAGTGAATACTATTTTCACATTGCTTAAACACGTTTATGCATTTTCTGCTTCTGATTATATCCCGTGCTTGAGGGTTTTTGATTTGGATGGGCACAAGAGGAAGGTGAAGAAAGGAATGAGGAGAATGGAGAAGTATCATGATCCAACGGTTGAAGAGAGAATGAAGCAATGGAACAATGGATCCAAGAGGGTTGAAGAAGACTTGCTGGATGTTCTGATCTCACTCAAAGATGACAATGATAATCCTACTTTGACCATCCAGGAAATCAAGGCGCTTACTATAGTAATACATTACTCCTTATTACTTTTTATAGAAGTGATTTTTTTAATAAAATTAATAAACATATTTTAGTTTTTTATATATTTGTCTAATTTTCTTATTTTAAAAAAACAATAGCTTTTTTTTTTACCTTTTTTAATCAGCAAATGTTATCTAATTTTTACGGTTACATAAATATTATATACTTAATTTAGAAAAACAAAGCAATATTTAATTTAAAACCATTTATTATATTTAAAACATAGAAATACTTAAAGGATTTTTTTTTTTCAAGTAATAAAAAATACTACTGTTCGATCTTAAAAGTCATAAACGTTTTAATATTAAGATAAACGGTATATCTACTCCTAATTATACTATAAATTAAAATATACAAGACCGAGAACTACCATTCTTAGATTATTTATATATATACATATATATATATATATATATATATATATATATATATATATATTTATTATTTTCTTTTATAACAATATTTTATCAATAAAAATAGTTATAGAACATAAAATAATGATTCTTTGACCTTCACTGGTCACAATATTTTTAGAAAAATTATAGTTTGACATTACTTTCACACTACTTTCATAATTATCTTGATTTGACACCTATTTTTTAATAAAATATTATATAATAATAAAATAATAATTTATTTAAGTATTAAATAGATATATTTGACTGTGTGCTGTCTCAAAGTATAGCAACCCTTATTTTTATTTGACACTTGTGGGGTGTTAAAAAAAATTTTTTTATTACATTGTGGGGTTATGTATTTTTGTCTCCCTCTTCCATCCACGCGCATCTTTTAAGTTTTCCTTTCCTACTCTCTCCATTATAGCATTTTTCAACATAACATTTTTTGTTTTGCTTTGTCTTCCTCCTCTCGTCTTTTGATCCTTTGTGCTCTTCTTTCTTTTTTTGTTGTTTGAGCAGTTTCATATATCTTTCTTTTTATAAATATTTCCTTTCGTTCTCTCAACACACAACTACACTCTTCTTTATTTTGTCTCTTGATCTTTAACACATTTTAAATTTTGAAAGAAGGGAGTGAGGAGAACGAAACTGTGTTGACGACCAAAAGATGAGAGAAAGAAGTTGAAGTGTGATCGTGTATTTGAGAAATGAAAGGTAATGTTTGCAAAGAGAAAAAAAAAATAAATATAAATCACTCACTACAACAAAAGAAAGGAAACGAGCACAAATGAATAAGAGACGAGGGTAAAAAGACGAAATGAGACAAAAAAAAACGTTGTGCTAGAAAATATTGTAGTGAAGAGAGCGGGAACGAAAGAAGAACTTCGAGAACGCTTGACCCCATAATCTAATAAAATAATATTTTTTGACACTGGGGTTAAATGGGGTATTAGCACCTGTGAGAGAAAAAGGGAATTTTCAAAAAACTTTTTTTTTTCTAAAATAAAACAATGTTAACACTTTCCAAATTCAAGGCACAAACTATAGTAATTTATCTTCACATCTTTTGCTTTGTTCCTATTCTACATGCATCAACAATTTCGCAATGCAGATACAAATCATATACATGCATTAACGGAACAATATGCAGGAACTTATGCTTGGAGGAGCAGACAATCCATCCAATGCAGTTGAATGTGCACTTGCAGAAATGATAAATCAGCCATATATACTTCAGCAAGCTACTGAAGAAGTAGACAAGGTTGTAGGTAAGCAAAGAATGGTGCAAGAATCAGATATTCCAAAGCTCAATTATGTGAAGGCTTGTGTGAAAGAAGCTTTTCGCCTTCATCCCGTGGTGCCTTTTAATCCTCCCCATGTCTCAAGCACTGACACAATGGTGGGAAACTATTTTATTCCAAAGGGTAGCCATGTACTACTAAGCAGACATGGACTTGGACGAAACCCTAAAGTGTGGAATGAACCTCACAAGTTCAAACCTGAACGTCATGAAAAGAATGATGGATCGATGGTTGTTTTGTCAGAGCCAGATTTGAAGTTCATATCATTTGGCACAGGAAGGAGAGGTTGTCCTGCAGTCACACTTGGCTCCACCATGACTGTGATATTATTGGCCAGGTTGATTCATGCCTTTACTTGGACTGCACCTCCAAATGTATCAAGTATCAACATTGTTAAGGCTGGTAATGGTGGTATGCTTGCTGAGCCACTTGTGCTAGAAGCCAAACCAAGATTAGCACCAGAGTTGTATTTCATATAAATAATTAATGAGTAAGTAAATCCATGCAAATGAAAGAGTTGTATGTGTGCTTATTTTTTATAAAAAAAAAAAGAAAAGGAAAATGTGAACATTATAAATTGTTCTTCCATACTCACTAGTACTTACTTTTCCCTCTCTCATGTTATCATTAAATTAATAAAAATGAACATTATAAATTCTTCTTCCTTTCTATTTCCAAGGCCTTCTCCTTTGTTCCTTATATTTCACAATATTTTTCTAAGTTCAGTAAAAAGACGTCTCATTATTTATCTATTTCCGTTAACATTCTATCTATTATATTTCCACATAACTTTTTCTCCAAACTAAAATAAGAATAATGATAGAGATTACACTATATAAAGTTGAATTAGGAATACTATAAAAGAAATTATATATGTGATGACGGTTATTAAAAGATATCATAATTGACTGCATAATACGATACACTTTATTATTTGTTATATTTTGTATTCAAAGTATGACATTTATATTTGTTAACTTATAAAAAGACCACTTTTTTTTGGCGTGTTTTTCATTTCTTCTATCTATTTTTGTGAATTGTACGTGCAAGTAACCAAAAGCTTTTTAAATTTTCCTCCATACTCTACACGGAAACCCTAAACCTTTGAAACGGCCTTAGAACTCATCTTACAAATTTGTCTATTTGAATCTCATTTCCTAACAAATTATTATATTGGAACCCTATCTTTGTATTTAAAATTTTGAAACTTTCTCTCTTTGAACTCCAACGTTGATTTCATTAAAATCCTAACTCTTTGAAAATAACTCGCCGTCGATTGAAACTTTCAATGTAATTAGAGCATTCATGACATTTACAGTAATGCCGACTCATCGATTAGAGTATTTGTGACCTTCAACCTTACTACGAATCCTCACCAACAACTTAAACCCTCGCTCTAACCGTTAGTCCTCATAGCTTCATCGGCGTTAATAAGTAACCTTCTTTCACCCATTATTAGGTTAGATTTTGACTTTGCATTGATTTTAACTCTATACTGATTTTGACTATTAGCTTTGATTGATTTCTTTAATTCTTTCTTTCTCTCTTTTTAACAGCGAAGAATGAAATTAATTGGAGCACTTAAGGAGTGTTTCAACTCTATTACAAAAACAAGATACAACTAGGATAGTCAAACCGCCACAAGCATCACCTCAATTTTAGGAAAGTAAATGCATAGTATGACAGACAACTTGTCTACAATTACAAGCAATGATCCGAGTTATATAAAGGAGTTAACAATCACCCAATGCTCTTAGCCACGTTCATCGCCCTTAAATTCTGCAAGTTCCACTGTGTTCAATCCACATCCAATTGATGCTCCTAAATGTTGTATATGAAGATTCACATCCAGAAGGCCGAGCACCTTCACCACCTTACCAAGGCTGACCTCCCAAGGTTGATCTCCAGAATGTCGAGGTATGTGGTTGGTCTCGAGATGGCAAATGTGCATACTCCACATGGTCGAACTCTAGAATGCTGAGCACTTTTTTAATCCCTCCCTTTGTAGATATTGCTTGGCTCTAACACTTACTCAAAAGTTACAGATTGGTGTTGCACTCCTCGTTCCCTGCACAAAGAGCAAATAGAAACTCAGTATACTTCCTCTCTACCCTAGCTCCTACTCATACACCTAATATAGAACTTCCGAGGTCCATGTCCATATCGAAACTCCCAGAAGCCGACCTCCAGAGACCTATCTCCACACCTTAAGGACAATCTCCAAAAAGTTGAGCTCCATAGACGTCCTCTCAAGGCCAATCTCCATCAAGCCTAGTTGTGGTCATTATCGAGAAGGCTGAGTTACATAGTCAAGCACCTAAGGTTGATCTTTAGAAGGTTGAGCTCCCGTCGCTTCCAAGACTGATCTCTGGGAGGGTGGCCTAGTTCCCGGGGTCGAGGTAACTCCCCCTTCGCTTACACTCTTATATACCGAGTACCTAACATCCCATGGCCATCCCCTCTAGGCCGATCACTCGAAGACTGAGCTTTGTGACCAAGCTCGGTACCCTACCACTCAATCCATTTTAGAATGACGAACTTTATATCCGAGCTCTCAAGGCCAAGCTCTATGGTCAACCCCTCAGTGTCGATCTCCATCTCCGAGCTCCGGTCGTTCTCCAGAAGGTCGAGTTTTATAGCCAAGCACCCAAGGTCGATCTCTAGAGGTTGAGCTCCCTTCGCTCCCAAGGTCAATCTATGGGAGGTCTAGCTCTGTGGCCGAGTTCCCGAGGTCGAGGTAACTCCCCCCTTCTCCCCTATCTACCTTGACTTTTTTAGATCGAGTACCTAACATTCCAACACCTCCCCTCAAGGTCGATCTCCATAGCCGTCTCTTGTAGGCTAACCTTTTGAAGACCGAGCTTTGTGACCAAGCTTCATAGTCTAACACCCGAGCTACTCTCCATAAGGTTGAACTCCATATTCGAACTCTTCAGGCCAAGTCTCCAAAAGGCCGAGCTCTATGACTCCTCAATCATTCTTCTTGTGGCCGAGCTGATTAACCGAGCACCCAAATTTGATCACAAGAAGCCCAAACTCGTTATAATGTTCACATTTTCCTTAATCGCTGGTTAAAAAATACATTTTCTTTAATCTTTATTTTTTCAATAAAAAGTAAAGCATACATACACCTATTTCATTTGCATGAATTTACTTATTCATTAATTATTTATATGTAATACAACGATAAACCAACATTATAAATTTATAATATCGACTCCCTTCTCTTTACCTCTATTTTCAACTTAGGTTAAAACTTATTTTCTTATAGTATACGGTTTATAACTTATTATCGCATTTCCAACTCTTAAGCCTTATATCTCTCTCTCAAACATCATATAAAGCCTTTAAAAATTAAGGTGATGTAGAAATAGCTAGCAAATATTGTGAAGATGAGTCTTTGATAATATTAAGAATTTAATCATATTCTCCAGTTTATTAGGTTATATCGAAAAAACATTAATTCTAATGTTTTGTTTGATTGAGGGAAGAGATTTGAGAGAGTGAATTTCAGAAAAAAGTTTGGTTGTTTGGATGAAAAGATGTTGGTAAAAAAAGAAGAAAAACTTATAAAAAACTGTGAGTGATGTGATAGATATAGTTGATAAAATATTTTTTTAATAAATAAAATAATAATTAAAGTTAATTTAGATTAAATATAACTAATTTTTTGGAGATGATTGATAAATTATTATTTTAGTTGATGAAATTATAAAAAAATATCAATTATTTTAAAATTAAAATTAAAATAAAAAAATTAAGTTATTATTATAAATAATATTATTATTTTATAAATTTATTTTGATTATTATTATAATTTTAATTTTATTATTATTTTTATTATCATTTTACAATTTTATTATTTTTATTATTATAATTATTTTTTATTTTATTATTATTAATTTTTAATATTAATATTAATGTTAAATTTATTTAAATTTAATTTAAAATAAAAAATTATTAAATTATTAAATATAATTATTAAACTAAATTTATTATTTTTTCTATATTACATTTATACAATATTATTTTTTTATATTTATTATTAATAAG
>Ga0209700_101266_pt1 | contig 51769 bp, 20 predicted proteins | sample SiratroredBW_FD_187528 | JGI IMG/M metagenome (GOLD analysis project Ga0209700, IMG submission 187528) | Root nodule microbial communities of legume samples collected from California, USA - Siratro red BW (SPAdes) (version 2) | ecosystem: Host-associated > Plants > Roots > Nodule | place: USA...
AGGTGCAGAAAGAATATATGGAGGTGCAAGAAGAAGTTTTCCTTACTTCTATATGTTTGAAGTGAATTCACCACCTCTATTTGCTCCCAAACAAGTAATGTATATACCAACTTCTTTTTCAGCATAGTTTTTAAGTTTTTAAACATAAACAATACTTATAACTTTCATTGAGAGCTCCTTTCTACACCTCCATAATATTAGTATGCACCTCCATACCTTTGTTAATTCCAAAATTAATCTTGGCGAAAAGACAAAAAATGACCCTATGGTAAAAATTAAGACTTTAAGAGTGTAAAATTCGAAAGTCATTTGAATTTTGTTTTTACTTCCGAATTCCATAATTAGGAAGTCGTAACAAATAAACTTTAAACTTCCAGATTATAGAATCCAGAAGTCAAAATCAATTTTAAATGACTTCCAAATTCTAAAATTTGGAAGTCATGTAAAATTGGTTTTAATTTATGGATTCAAGAATCGAGAAGTTAAATGTTATCTTTCAAATTGAATCGCACACCCCAATCCAAAAGGTTAAACTGAAATGAAATGTTTTTCCAATTTTACAATTTGAAATTCATTTCGAAAACATTTTACCTTTCAAATTGTAGGAAAGCTTGTAAATTTCATAACAAAAATTCACCCCTCTTCTCGCGCCGTCATCCTCCACAGCTCAAATAGTCCAATCCAATCATACAATACTATAATAAAATACACAACAAAACTTACTTTTGCCTCAATAAATGCTTTAATTTCGAATGAAGGTGCAAAACGATGAAAAACTTCAACCCGCAAATGTTTTTGCCACCACCGTAAACCTACCACCGGCCACCCAATGTCATTATACTACAACAAAAACGTATTTCAAATTGAACCACTGTAAGAGACACTGGTGTAATTACAAGAATAAACATAGAAGAGTGAACCAAAATTTTAAAAGGCAAAATGGTGCAAAGTGAAGCGAGATAATGAAATGAAGGATAGTTTTAGATTTTAAATTTAATGACAGGCTAATTTCATATTTTCAATCAAAGTATTTTCATATTTTCAATCAAGGTATTGAAATGTTATAAAGGTGCTGGAAGAAACTCTCATTTTCATTAAGAAGGAAATCCAAATTTTACTATAAAACTTTTTGTTACTGTTTGAAACTAGTTTTATAAGTCCACATATGTTTGCTTATATAAGTTCAAGTTTGTTTGACCCTCTCTACAAGTTTTTCTTTTTAACATACAAGTTTATTATCTTGAGTCACTATTTGAAAAAAGCTATTTAAAGATTAATTTTTAGCTATCAAATAAAACATTTATTAATTATTAATTATGACAAAAATAGTTACCAAATTAGATTTTGATTGTTAATTAATTACAAAATATAAGTAATGATTAAATTTAGTGACCATTTAAGTCAAGATAATTGGTATCTAACATTAGGTACTAAGGTTTTAGTGACCTATATCATTATATTCTAAATTAGTCTGTAACTTAATTATATATCAATTTAGAATCTAATAATATAGGTTATTAAAACTTTAGTAGCTAATATTAGATACCAATTATCTTGACTTAATTGGTCACTAAATTAAATTATTATTTTTATTTTATAATTATTTAACAATTAAAATTTAATTTAATAACTATTTTATTAGCAACTATTTTATTTAATAACTAAAAATTAGTTTTTAAATAATTTTTTTTATAATGAGTCAAAATCATTTTTTTTCTTGTCAGTTAGAAAAGCTCCCAGGCTTTCATTTTTCACTCAGTTAGAACTCTCATATTGATAATGTAATTTTCATTTTTTCACTCAGTTAGAACTCTCATATTGATAATGTTCAAATTTAAACCACTCAATTCAGTCTGTTTGGGAGTTGTCTTCTCTGTACCTCCTCTTTTTTTCTAATAACTAAACTCATATTTACACTATCTTAATGTGGCTAGGCAACATAAAATATAGTTGTTCTTATATAATTAACTTTGTTAAAGCTTGGTTTAAGTCATCCACATTTCACTATCCTAACTGTCTTCTACTATGAGAATGTTGGAGTAATTAGGGTGTTTTGTTTGTATCTTCATTGATGATTTCTATATGTAGTTTAATTGCATGGTGTAACATTACTGTAACCATCTTAGACTGTTATTATTGGAGAATTGTTTGTATTGAGTTTTTTCTATTTATATTTAGACTGAGAAAAAAAAATAAGGACTCTAAACAAATTTAAACTATTTTATTATATAAATATATTATATTAGAGTTTGTGTATATAATAATAACTATTTCATATAATATGTTTGTATTAGATATAATATAATTTATAACAATTAATATCTCATAATTAAATAAAAAATATTATTAATACTAAAAAATATTTATCTTTTTCAAATTTTGTAGATTTTTCTACAAATTTCAAAGTTGCAGAAATATTACTTGCAAACTTCAAAGTTTTACCTGCAGATTTTAAAGTTGCACGAAAATTTTATAGGAAAATTATGTGTAAATTTTCTTTATAGATAAATTAAGTGTTCATAAAAAAATCTGCACTTAGTAGATCCAGATTTAACAGTGAGGTTGTTAAAACTTAAATTCTCTCTCATTAATGTACGTGAAATTCTATAATTAGAATTAGTATTTGAAATAGTTGTTTGAACTTTATGAGAATTTAATACAGAAATAATTTGTATTGAATTATAATAAAAACTTTAAAATTGAATTCATATATTATATTTAAAGTTAGAATATTCAGAAGTAAATCAAATTAATTACGAAATAATAAGCTATTAATATTTAGAATGATTCTAGTGTTTTTTTACCAGCATTTATTATATTTAAGTTTCAAAAAGTTGGGACATTGCAAAAACAAACTAAGGCAAAATTTAAAACTTATCAAATTTATAAAAATATTTAAACTCTATGATATCACATAAATTCTGTCTTTTTTAATCTATATTTTTTCACAAATTCTTTTTAAGTTTAGGAATACAAACTTAAAATATTATTAGTAATTCCTTATGGAAGAGAGAAGAAGTCCAACATTTTAAAAAGACATTTTTGTGTATATCTATTTTTTTTTCTTTTTTATGTTATAATTGCAAATAAATGTTATTAAATATCATTTTTTGATAATAAGAGTTAATAATTATGGATGATTTTTACTTTTTTGGTTAAACTGATAAATATTGTAAAAGAAATGAAAGATCTTTAAAACAGAAAAAATGTTTTTTTCCTTTAGAACTGATAGAAGAATGAAAGATACAGAGAGAGGATAAAAATGAAATTTCGTTATTAAATAAATACCTTATTTATGATACATATAGGAAATTACTAAAATGACCCTACCTCTCTTTGATACAACATTTTGGCGGGAAAAACCTGTAGGACACAACAAGTGGCGGCAAAATGGGACAACTTTTTCCATTTTTAATTGAAAAACATTTTTATATCCATTTGTTATCCTTAAAAAAAAAACAAAAAAAAAACAAAAAACCCACACAACAGAACCAAACAGACAAAGCAACACCAAAATCACTTCTCTCTCTCCATATCTGTATTGTCTATTCTCCGTTAGGGTTTCTCAATTCCTACTCTTCTTCGGTTTCTTCGCAATTCCTTGATACTAACTCTAGGAATAGAGCCCCTTTGTGCGTGATCTGTGCCAATTAGGGTTTTCGCATGAGTCCTCCAGCTGAATCCAACATGAGGGAAGATGGCAAGCCAGAAAATGCCAGAGACCAAGTTGTGTCTCGCTTCGTCGAGTTCCTCAAGGTTCTGGTTTATCCTTTGTTTTGTGTTCTATAATTTAATTTTGGGGATTTTTTTTTTTGTTAAATTAGTCTTGTTGTGTTGTACACTGTAGTCGTGTGTGGGGTTTCAGAGGAGCTGTCTATATGCAGAAAGTCAAGATCTTTAAGTTTTTTAGTTAATGGGTATAAAAGTTTGGTATTTTATTTCATTTTATTTTTGTTAAGTATTTTTCTAAAGTTAAGTTTTTATTTTTTATTTTTTTTTTTGAGTTAAGAACAAGAAGATGCTGCTGAAAATATTTAATTGATCAGCAAAAAAAAGTTAGTTGTTAATGTTTGTGCATTACTGTGTGAGATAAATGACAATGAAATGGGTAATGGTTTTTTATTTAGGAGATAAGTGAAATGAATATGCACTGTGTCCTAATGAAAACAAAGATTTAAACGGAGGTTCTCGCTCACTAAATATTCATTGAGGGACTCCATGTGTTTCTCATGTTGAATGCCTATTCATGACTGATTTTTACAGAAAGTGTGTTTGTCTGTGTCAGCCTGAGTGTGTAAGTAGTCAATAGTGAGACATAAGTGCCTCTGTAGCACTTTAGTGGAGTATTGCAGCTGCTGGAAGTTATAAGTAATTTGTAAACTTGAATAGTCAGAATAGAAGCTGAATTCTCAACTAGTAGCCACTGAGTTGTGGAGCATAGAATATCATTTGGGTATCACCTGTGTGCATCTCAGTCCCTCTATTCTCTGGGCAAATTGCTAAGAATTGTGGAGAATATAGTAGCCATAAGGGTATCACCTTTCACATTTCGGCACCTGCATTTTTATTTTTCAATCTAATAAGTGTACCAACTAGTGTGTGTTGGTTTTGCTTTAAACACTAGAATTCATATCAAGTTGAGATTGGTTTAATAAGTGAGTGTCAGAATAGAAGAAACATCCATATATGGTTTCATATGCATTAAGTGACATTTAAATTGAGATCTATTACCCATTAAATTCTACACTAATGTCTTATCTGTGACAGAATGAATTAGCATTGGAAGAGAAAAGCTGTAAAGAAGCAATCAATTTGCTAGGAGAAACCAAGCATATTCTTCTGACAAATTTTTCATCAATGGGGAATGGAACGGTATATATGAATATCATTCTTTGAAATAACGTTGTGTGAAATTTTATTTGAATTTATGTTGTATTATTCTTTTCCAGTCTGAAGAAGCAGAACGGTATTGGTTTGCATTTATTGCATACACTGTCAAGAAATTGATCAACAACTATGAGGAGGCTGGGAAGGAAGAGAATGTCATCACTGGGCTTAGTTTGTGTCGTATATTGAGAGCAGCTAAGCTCAAGTATTTTACTGCTCTTTTTGACTAGCATGTTAGTTGTACTTTGTAGGTTTTTATATTACTTATTGTCATATTTATTTTCTATTAAACAGCATTGCAGATTTTTTCAAAGAACTTCCACAGTTTGTTGTTAAGGCTGGTCCAACATTGAGTAATCTATATGGAACAGATTGGGAAAACAAGCTGGAGGTATTGACTAAGTAGAGCCTGATGGTTGCTAAGTTTATGCCCTTGTGTGATTTTCTTTTTTAATTAATCCTTGGAATAGATTTCTATTAAACCATTTTTTCCGTTGGTATGTCTATACTAGGCAAAGGAGATACATGCCAATGCTATTCACTTAAAGATTCTTAGCAAGTAAGTACCCCATCTTTTGCATACATTTCTTTGATTGATATCTAAGGTGCTCATTGTTCATTAATTTATGGTATTAGTGAAACTTTTTACCCATGTATTATTTCCTTCAGTATAATAATTAAGCAAACTTGACATGTGCCAATTATAGGAACCATATTTTTCAGTGAATGGTTATTTAGTCATCCTTGTCTATGCATCTCATGTTTCTTTCATAAGGTAGCTGTCGGTCATTGTTGGCAGTGAAGCTTACGTTGCCTTATGTGCTGTGATATTTGATGTTATTGTATTTTGTTAATATGTAATATATGTTGACATTTGTGACAAAAAAAAGCTGGATACAAATTTGTTTATAATAGAGGAAGCCAGTCTATATAAGGGGGAACATGCATTGTGAAGGGGTGATAGTACTTAACGAAATATGGAAGGCAGGGCAACTGAAACTTCGTAGTTAACCTATTAAAGTCAAGATGCTTTTATCTGTAACTATAACTATGCTATGTTCCAATATTTCATACTACTGTTACTTTTAACTATGCAAGAAATCAGATGCTTTTGTTTGTATCATTTAGTCATCTCTCAGACTTTGCGATGTTGTATGCTGATCATTCCTATTTTGGGTGTATATAGTAGTTTGCTTTTATTATCATGTGTGCAGTGCAACATGCCTACTTAAGCTGAGATGACATGACAACTTATATGCTTGATGGTGTAGGTACTATAAACGTGTATTTGGAGAGTTCTTTGTGACAACCGATTCAAATGCTGAAAAGAACTCATCTGTTATTGTTCATGCATCTGAATACCATCGATTTGGATGGTTGCTTTTCTTGGCTCTTCGTGTACATGCTTTCAGCCGCTTTAAAGACTTGGTGACTTGCACCAATGGTCTAATTTCAATCTTGGTAAGTTAGATTCTCATGGCACTCTTTTCTGTTAACATTCCAGTAAAGTTTTTTTTTTTTTTTCCTTTTGAGCACAGTGAAAATAATTATTGAAACTTTGAACACTTTAATCTATTAATGTATTATATGTTTGATTGTTGAAACTTTGAAAACTTGTATTTCTTATATTTAATTGTTGCTTTTGTGAGGGAAATGAAGGACATAGTTTCTTATTTTTTGGTTGTATCTGTTACAGGCCATCTTAATTATTCATGTTCCTACTCGTTTTCGGAATTTCAACATTCATGATTCCTCACGCTTTGGTAATCCTCTTTGTTCTCCCCACTTTCCTGCATTTGGTTTAAATTTGTCATCTTTCCGGTCAGGCTTCACTTTACATGCATGCAGTAAATACTTCATGTATGATCTTTCCTGTTCTCAAACACCCATTTATTTATAGTTTTTTTTTAGGTGATGATGGCCTTGAAAGTGGATTTTTTCTAATTGATAGAAAAATGAGGTGTTGTGAATTTAACTTACCATGTCATATTATGCTTTTCTGGTGAGGCTCTTGTATCTTGTTGGAAATCACAAGAACGACATAAGAAACAATTAGGAATATTGCCTGGGAAAAACTGAGCTGTGCCTCTGGGGCCATTCTCATTAAATAGCCAATAGGATCTTTAAAATAAAGAAATTTTAGATGTTAAAGATATGTACAGCAGTTCTTGAAGAGATTGTAACTATTAAATTAAATAGTAAGGTCTAATTAAGTAGTAATGACGACCTAAAAGACTGATTTGTGTATTTACAATTGTAACATCTAAATAAATAATAATTGCAACAGCCTAAAGGACTTTACCATTAATATCCTCATATCTTCTTTCAGTTAAGAAAAATAACAAAGGTGTGGACCTCCTTGCTTCACTTTGCAACATATACAACACTACTGAAGATGAGTTGAGGAAAACAATGGAGAAAGCCAATAATGTAATAGCAGATATATTGAAGAAGAAGCCCTGCTTGGCATCTGAATGCGAAACTGAAAACCTAGAAAATATCGATAAAGGTTTCCTTTTCCTTTTGTCATTATTCTTTATATTTCATTAATAACTGATGTCTAACAGATATTTATTATCCTTTTCTTTATAGATGGTTTGACCTACTTTAAAGACCTGATGGAAGAATCGTCTCTACCTTCTAGTTTAAATTTATTAGAAAAGGATTATGATGAAATGATTTGCAACAAAAGTGAACTGGACGAGAGATTATTCATTAATGAGGACGACAGCCTATTAGCTTCAGGAAGCTTGTCTGGAGGTTCTGTTTCAGCAGGTGGTGTAAAGGTATGTTCAATGGAAAATTTATTTCTATCATGTATAAGATAACACCTAAATCATCTTTTGTTGTATTCTATAGAGGAAATTTGATTCACTGGCATCACCTGTTAAGACCATTACAAGTCCACTATCACCTCACCGCTCTCCTTCATCACATCCTAATGGCATCCCCGGTAGTGCAAACTCAAAGATGGCAGCCACCCCTGTAAGCACAGCAATGACTACAGCAAAGTGGCTTCGAACTGTCATTTCTCCACTTGCACCGAAGCCCTCACCAGAGCTGGAAAGATTTCTGACATCTTGTGATAGGGATGTTACAAGTGATGTAGTGCGCAGAGCACAGATTATATTGCAGGCTACATTTCCTAGTAGTCCACTTGGAGAACTATGTGTAACAGGAGGTCTGCAAAGTGCAAACCTCATGGACAATATATGGGCAGAACAACGAAGATTGGAAGCACTGAAGTTATACTACAGGGTACTGGAGGCAATGTGCAGAGCTGAAGCTCAAGTTTTTCATGCAACTAATTTGACCCCTCTTCTTACCAACGAGAGGTTTCATAGGTGTATGCTTGCATGTTCTGCAGAATTAGTCCTGGCAACTCATAAGACTGTAACAATGTTGTTCCCTGCAGTACTTGAGAGGACTGGAATTACAGCCTTTGATCTTAGCAAGGTGATTGAAAGTTTCATTAGACATGAAGAATCTCTGCCAAGAGAATTGAGGCGACATCTGAATTCATTGGAAGAACGACTTTTGGAGAGCATGGTATGGGAAAAGGGCTCTTCAATGTATAATTCTTTGGCAGTTGCCAGACCTGCCCTTTCTGCAGAGATAAATCGCCTGGGTCTGTTAGCTGAACCAATGCCATCACTGGACGAAATTGCAATGCAAATTAACTTCTCTTGTGGAGGGCTGCCACCAGTGCCTACCTTGCCCAAGCTTGAAAGTTCACCAAGTAATGGTTCTCTCCTTCTAATTCTAACTTGAAGTCCTTGGGTCATGTTTTCTGAGTTCTAATATAATTCTTTGTGCTTATTACATAACTTTAACTCAAAAGGCCTGTGGTGAAAATAAATACTTTTCAACTTGAGTAACATCTGTCAATCAATTTCAGCTCAAAATGGGGATATCAGATCACCAAAGCGAAATGTGTTGATGGAAAGAAATTCTTTCACTTCTCCTGTGAAAGATCGGCTTCTTCCCTTCAGCAACCTTAAGTCAAAACTACCCCCACCTCCTTTGCAGTCTGCATTTTCCAGGTATGACAAAGGTTGTCTGGTATTCATGTAAATTTTAATTAATTTTTATTTTTAGCAATTTGCTGTTTTCTTTTGGTGCTTTGTGTTGAATTTTTATTCAATGCAGCCCAACAAAGCCAAATCCAGCAGGTGGAGGGGAAACGTGTGCAGAAACTGGGATTAACATCTTTTTTGGCAAGGTATTGATCATAACACTGATTTGCCATATTAACTAGGTTTCATTTGATAACTATCATTACCTTTTAGCTTAGTGAATTCTAAGGAAACCACCTTAGTGTGTGACTCTGTATATCTGTTGCGATGATCTCTTTATTCAATTCAATGTGACAACACATCTATCTGTTACTTCAAAGCTCCAGGTTTTGACCATTGTGTTTCCATGGACAACTTGGTCTAGATGTTTTTTTTTTTTTTCTTTATTGAATTTACTTTGCCTTTTCAATTTGAATTATTTCATGCTGATGGAGCAGTTGTTCTGATTTGCCTCTTTGATTTAAGATTTAATGTTTTTGTTTCTCCACTAAATCATTTTTAAGCATTTCAGCGTGTGTACATTTCCTTTGTTTGCTAGATCATTAAGTTGGGAGCAGTCAGAATTAGTGGCATGGTTGAAAGACTACAATTATCTCAGCAGATAAGGGAGAATGTATACTGTCTTTTCCAGCGGATCCTAAATCAACGGACATCTCTATTTTTCAACCATCATATAGACCAAATCATTTTGTGTTGTTTCTATGGAGTTGCAAAGGTTTCTCTTTACATTTAGAAGCTTCGGAGTATAATGTGTTTTTCTATTATTACTTTTTCTCATTGTATTATTTTCTTGCAGATTTCACAATTAAACCTAACTTTTAGAGAGATAGTATACAACTACAGAAAGCAGCCACATTGCAAACCACAAGTTTTCCGCAGTGTATTTGTTGATTGGTCATTAGCACGCAGAAATGGGGTATGTAGCCAATGATTAAAATTAAATGCTTATGTAATCTTCTGATAACTATGACCTCATAACTGAGCTTAATGAAAACAGAGAACAGGACAGGAGCATGTTGACATCATCACCTTTTACAATGAAATATTTATTCCCTCAGTGAAGCCACTGCTGGTTGAACTTGACCCTTCTGGAGTAACTACAAAAAGCGACCGAATACCTGAAGTTAATAATAAAAATGATGGTACTTGCTTATTTGTGAATTTACTTTCAATGGCTTACCTGGTTTCCGTTACTGTGCCAATCTTGTGATCTATTTACGGACTTGTGTGTTCTTCTCTTTACAGGCCATTTAGCTCAATGTCCAGGATCTCCTAAAATATCATCTTTCCCTACCCTTCCCGATATGTCTCCAAAAAAAGTATCTGCTACACACAATGTGTATGTCTCTCCATTACGATCGTCCAAGGTACTCATTTATTTGTTTGGATTCTTTTTCGGACTGGATGGTTTCCCAGTTCTCATTATTACTAGTGCACAAAAACCATCTAACATTATGATGTCAAAGTGAGCGCTGTAGTGTTCAATTTGTTGTATTTTCACAGATGACTATTTTTTTAATTTGCTATTTGATAAGATCTCGAATGCACATAATAAATTCTTTTCTAGAAAAAAAATCTTGGAACACTTATATATTCATTTTTTATCTGCACAGATGGATGCTCTAATATCACACAGCTCAAAAAGCTATTATGCATGTGTTGGGGAGAGCACTCATGCTTATCAGAGCCCTTCAAAAGACCTGACTGCCATCAATAACCGTTTGAACGGGTATGCCTTTCTCCATGCCTTGACCTTTTGAAACCTATTATTTAATCATTTTGTTGCTTTTCATCTGTATATTAAGGTTTTTATGTAGAAAAGGGCAAATACAATAATTTTCTTGATCCTAATAAAATATTTATGATGTTTCCTGTTTTACCCTGAAAATGTTTTCTGAAAGCAAAAGTATAATTGACAAAAGGGTAATTAATTATATATTGAAATTCAATTGTCAGATTAATAGAAATAATTTTTTTCTAAACTCTGACACCCTTGAATATTAAATTATTTGTGTTTGATTCTATGTATTAGCAACAGGAAGGTGAGAGGACCCCTGAATTTTGATGATGTTGATGTGGGCTTGGTTAGTGATTCTATGGTTGCAAACAGCCTGTATCTGCAGAATGGAAGTTGTGCATCATCATCAGGTGCACCAGTGAAATCAGAGCAACCTGACTCTTAAAGTCCAATGCTGTGTATATTCTGCTTGTCTCCTCTCTCGAGTCCATATAATATTAGCTGCTTTATGAGAAGGGGTATTGAATGAGCGGTGAGATTGTAGAATGCCGCCACTGCCCTCTTGTACTTCTGTGTATGATGTTTAGGAATTAAATGCAGAATGTAGGTCTCTGATTATCTAATCAATAATAGTTTCCTTTCTTAGTTCAACTTGGTTTTAATCTTCATTGTTCATATACTCTTGTTTTAGCAGTGTTTTGTCAACATTAGCTTATTTAGGGATAAGTCATGCTCGTCTACAATCTTTTTTGGTCTTTGATCAGGCTATAATGTTAAGTCAAACTTCTGAACAGGTCAAGTTAAACCTAAAAATATTGACAGGTCAGGTTAAACCTTGATTGGGTTTCCGTATGGCGGTTGACCATGACAAATTCTAGGACCACCATGCTACGGTGATTCATGGCCATGGTTGGCAGTGGTGGTGGAGTCTCATGAAAACCCTAAAACCAAGATTGAAATGTCTCTAGCCTAGAAATCCTGAGTTAACCTTAAAACAGAAGGCCTTTTCTTGAACTCTTATGAATTCACTTTTCAGAATGTAAAATTTTCATTTTGACTTACCTAATATGGATCGAGATTTTCTAAGGTGTGTTAATTGTTTTACTAGAGAAAGGTTAGGTTAATTTGGAATTTAGGAGTATACATTTGTGAGCTGTAAGCAAAAATAGTGTCTTTTTTTGCATTCTAAAATATATATTTTTACATTTGAAAATTCTTTCTCTTTTGTGATTGATTTTTTTTAGAAAATATACTATTTGCATATGGAAAGTCCATTTCCTATTTAGTTTGGAATAAATTTTTAAGATAATTAGTTAATTTAGTAGCATAAGTATTGATATCTTTTGATTTTATTATGTTAAATATTACTAGTGAAATTATAAGGAAATTGTATAACTTTTACATTTGAAAGAAGTCTTTCATGGTAGGAAAGAGAAAATTATAAGGAACATGGGCTTTTACTTTCTTCACTCCTATAATTTTCTAAATAATCATTCTATCTCTCATGAAAAAGTAGACTACTCTTAGATTATCTAATTAGAAAATTTTCGTAACAAGTTTTTTGGAATTTTTAGTGTGGTTTTTAGAATGAGATTTTTAAAATAAGTTTTCTAAAACGAATGAAATGTATTCCACTGCAAGTTTTCTAGGATAAATTTGTCTAAATAAGTTTTCTAAAACATATAAAATAATTTATAAACAAACTTCATAAAATATATGAGATATATTCTATAATAGAACTATTGGAATAAGATTTCAAAAACAAGATTTCTTGAATAAATTTTTTGAGGCATTAACAAAAGTTAACTTAAGAGGAGAGAAAAATAAAAGAGTTTCATGCGATTTCATAATTTCTTTTTCCACAAATAACCAGAAAGATGTAACCTGAAGTGTATTAAAAAACTTTTAAATTACATGTGCCAAGCATGGTAAAAAAATATATATTTCAAAATTGATTTTTAACTCTTAGATTAATATTTTGAAATATTTTCATAATAAATTAAATAATAGAATCATAAAAGGTAAAATGGACTGTTACCTAATATAAATTAAATAAAAATGATTCGTATCATTGGAAATCAATTAAGTAAACCAACACATAGTATATTAACAAAAATAAATTTAACTAAAAGTGAAATACGTAATAAAAATAAAAGTTATAGAAAATATCATTATAATGTTAAGTATAAATTAAATAATAAAAATAAAAAATAAAAAATCATTGCATTATTAAAATAATAGAAATATAAAAGAATATAAAGGTAGTATATTTTAAAACAAATAAAAGTTATTTAAACGCATATAAGTTTTAAAACTAGTATAAAAGATAGCGATAATTACTTTATGCATTCCAACAATTAGCTGAAATAATCGAATTTTTCCATTGGTATCTTTCTTATTACACTTATTATTATTATTATTATTATTATTATTATTATTATTATTATTATTATTATTATTATTAATAATAATAATAATAATGTTATTGTTCTCATCATCGACAATACTAAAAGAAAAATCTTATTTTAAGAATATATTTTTAAAGATATATTCTAAAAGATATTATATACATTTTTAAAAACTTATTTTAAAATATATTTCATGTGTTTCAAAAATTTTATTTTATACGTCTTATCCTATTTAAGAAAAAACGTGTTTTATATTGTATTTTATAAAATTTTAAAAAGTGTGTAAAGAATAAAATAATATTTACTTAACAAAAATAAATAGTCATTTGAATTTTGTTAGGGAATGCAAGAAGCAATTGCCTACGATAGGATGGAATATTTATAAATATTTTTTTATCAGTATTTTTTTTTTCACTCCTATTTTCAAATGATTTTATTTTTCTATTGTTTGAATAAAAGAATCAAAATATTTAATTTTATTTTTCTTATTTTAATAAAACATTTTAATTATTATTAAATAAAAATTATTTAACTATGAAATAATTACTAATAATTTAAAATATTAATATTAATAATTTTTTAATCAATCTTGATTGATTGATGTTATTTTTCAGTTAAAGTTTATATATTTTTCTTAAATTGATAATGTTGAATTTTTTTAATTGATCTTAATCACAGTTATTTATATTCATATTAATCATACTTATTTGTATTATGTTGTTAGTTATTTTTTTTTTAGATTTTTCAAACATTGAAAAATTTTCAGATTTAATATTGAAAAATTTTAATTAACATCGGAGCCGATGATAATGAATCCAAAAAAATTAATTTATATAAAAAATAGTCTTTCAACTTTGGTAAAAGAAAATCTTAACTAATATAAAAAATTAAAATAATCATAATAGTTTAAATAAAAAAAATTATACTAACATTAATAAAAAATATTTTTCTCAACAATATTTTAATATTTACCAGATTGAGTACATCTCAATAAGAAGAAACACATAAATTTAGTAATATAAAGAATGTATTAATACAAAAAAATTATAAATTTAGATAATTTTAAGTAATTAAATTATTATTACTTTTATCAAAATACAAATTTTAATTACAATATCATGATAATTAGTTATTTTTGATATTTTATTTTATTTAAAGACAGGTATTTAATATTTACCCTTAAAGTACAAGGGCGCCAAAGTGAAATTAGGTATATTATGTATGTTCTCTCCCAAAGCTTACATATTCAAACCTCTTCATTCTCAAGCTTCCGCCGCACCTTCTGCTTCTTCCTCTGAACCACCGCCTAAAACTCCGTTCACCGCCGCTCCGCCACCGTAAACTCCATTCGCCTCTTTCACCAGCGTTCCGCCGCCGTAAACTCCATTTTACTCGTTCAAAACCTCCTCTGCGCAACCCTACTGCGGCGCGAAGCATCTGCGTGCCGGCGAGACCATAACTCGACTCCGAGAGCAGAGAAGATGGTGGCTAAACCAGGTTCGGTGCCGGACTTCGAGCCGCTGAGAGAGCTGTTTAAGCATCACATAGAGTCCTTCGATCACATGGTCGACGCTGGATTGGAAACCACTATGGGCCACATCAAACCCGTCGAAATTTTCGACGATTTCACGTCCACAAAGCTTAGAAATATCCTTTTTGTTTGTTCGTGAAAAAAATCGGTTAATTTGCTCCACAACATGCGTGTTTAGCTTTTAGTGTTTGTTTCGGAACTGTTTTTTTTTTTTTTTTTTTTTTCAATTTGGGGTTGCTATGTGAAGTTGGAATAGTGATTATTACTAAGTTGTTGAACTTTCTTAAGCTCTGTTTGGACAGTTTTTTTCTACAAGAGATGAATAAAATAAGGAGGTAAAATGAATTTGGCTTCTCCATTGCTGAAATAAAGTTACGTACTTGTTCTGTTTCTGGAGGAATTATAGAGTTACCCACATAGATTGACTGCATTAGTTAATTTTAGCTTATGAGAGTAGTAGCTCCTTTCCTTTATTAAAAAAAAAAGGAATTTCCTACTTTTCTTTAAAACACAGATTTTAGTGGGTTGCGGGATTTGAGTTTACTTGGGTCCACATAGATGGTAATGACGGGATTGGTTTTTGTTCTCTTAACTTTTTTTTACTTTGGTTGGATAATCCGGTGCTGTATCCACCACAGAAGGAGCGAATGTCCAGGATGATGCGGGAGGCTTTACTTCCGTTTGAAGCAAGTTTCAATCTCAAAATTTCATATCTTATATTGTGCAGAATTTTATTATTGTTTTTTTTTTTTTAATTTAGTGATTGATTCAGTCTGTGATGTTTTATTTTTTGTGAGCAGTGTAGACAGGCCAAGATTTCGTATGCAGGAAAGTTAACGATAGATGTTTGCTTTCAATATAATGATGGACCTATTATTAGAGAAACTCTCAATTTTGGGCAGTTTCCCATAATGTTGCAGGTTTGTTTTTCTTCCCATAAAGTGTGAAATGAGAGGTTTTTACATGGTTCTGGTTGAACTAGTTGCAACGACAAGTACATGATATATATATATATATATATATATATATATACACACACACACATATAAGTAAAGGGTTATTGTAAATAAATAAAGATGTATGGAATTATCCGTTTACATAGGTTTTATTGTTTATCTGTATATAAAGAGGAGTGTGAATGTGATTTTTTTTTTTTTTTTTTTTTTTATTTCTGCATGTTTGATGGTTGTGCAACCATTGTGATTCCTGTACATGTCTACCAAGAAAAGCTCCATCCTAGAAGCCATATTCTGTGCCAAATAAAGATACAAAATTACTGTATCCTTGGAAACTATTATTTTTATTATTTTGTCCCAAAGTTGAAAGAGCAGCATGAGTTTTCCACTGCCTCCAAACTTTAAACTTGCCATCTGATTTTCTATCTCCTGCATTTTAAGCTTTTTAGTCCTTATTCTAAATACTTTGTAATATTAGCATTTTACCCTTTAAAAACATGAGTTTGTTTGAATTGAATTTTACATTATTAATTCATATGCTTTTATTAAGCTAACAAGTTGTTTCTTATTTAGAAACTCCCTCTGTTTCTACATAAACATTGTTTTGCATATTTTCTTGTGCATTTGTATGTATTGGTTTGTTTTGAGTGCTAATGTGCTGCATACCTTACTAGTTGTGCTAGAAAATTAGCTTTTAATTATCTAACTCCAGAGTTGTTTTGAATGTTTTTCTTTCACCTGTACTGGCGCAGTCAAAGTTATGCAACTTGAGAGGTGCTGATCCCAAAAAACTTGTGTCATACAAGGAAGAAGCATCGGAAATGGGTGGGTAAGTGGTTAAACTCTGTCTGTGAAACTTAATACATAATATTATAATGAAGATGAACTTTTCAGCTGTAGAAGCTCTTATACACGCAATGTTTCCTTTTGAAATATAAAGTATGTGCCTGCATTTAGGAGAGTTGGTCCTTCATGTAGTACTATAATACAAGAGATTCTATGACTCAGAAGTTTATTTTATTATAATGTTACATTGATGGTCTGGTCTGCTTTTTTCCTCTTTTTACCCTAGGCTTTCTAAGCTTTTCTGAGTTATGAGAGCAAAAGCTAATTAAATTTGAATAGTTGTGCAAACGCATATTTGTTCTTCGCAACATAAACTTTAACTTGAAAAATGATGTTAATGAATAGCAATGAATTATATATTACTTTAGACTGCAGTTATTAAATAAATACTTAATCATCACAGCTCTTCTGTCATGAAGCTTGAATTTAAAAAATTATTTTGTTTATAAGCATTATATGATTTGTTTGTTCCATTCCTTTCCTTAATTTGTTTCAAGATTGTTTCCTGATAATTTGTTTATCAAACACCTTTATTTTCAGTTACTTCATCTTGAATGGCCTTGAGAGGGTTATCCGACTGTTGATTTTGCCAAAACGGAACTATGTAAGCATTTTTTTGTGTTATGTGCTTAGGTTGCATTGTCTAAGCCTGAGAAGTTGTATACCTACCTAGTTTCTGCATAAGGCTAATCATGGATTTCTTAATCCCTTGTCATAGCTTATTAATTTCTTTTCTGGTTCCTTAAACGTTGTATAGCCAATGAGTATGGTGCGGAATTCATTTAGTGACCGGCGAGAAGGATATACAGATAAAGCAGTTGTAATAAGGTTTGTGATTGAAAAACTTTCATGTCACTCTAATATTTTGTTTCTTGCATGTGCATCAAGAGAAAAGTGTCGTATGGGCTTTAAAAAGAGTAGTTTTATACAACTTTTATGGTGAATGGTTTTCTATGGGTTTTATAAACAATTAATTTGTATAACAACCCGAAACACTGTTATGTCACTGAAAAAGTTAACAATATTTATGCATTAACAAAATCTGTTATAACCTTAGAAGTTAGAAGATGATAATCTTTAATTTATTCTATCATATTTGATTTGCTCTCTTTTCCTTGTTCTATCTCCTTTCTTCCCATGGCTTGCTTTCCTTTTATAAAACGAGGGCAAATTGCGATTTAGGACAAGCTAGTTGACATTTTTGTAATTTAGTATGATTAAGCTAATAATGGTTGGCATCTTTCACAGATATAACTGATTGACCAATGCCATTTAGTTTTGGTTAACTAGTCCTAAATGGGAATATGTCCAGCCAGATATTCTAATTGTGCCTTCAGAAAAAAATTGCCTTCTATAACTATATTATATTAATATCTAATGCTTTTAATTGGTATGCGCATAATTAGATGCCAAATGCATGCATTATAATTTAAATTTTCTCCATTCATGGAATTCTATCTTGTTTATCATCTTTTTCATCAATTAGGCCATTTTATTTTTGCAAAAAGTGAAATATGTTGATTTCTTTAGTGTTTAACCCATTGTTTAATATTTTAGTATGATTTCTTTTAAGGTTTTATGTTTTAATGGTTAGGTGTGTAAGAGCTGATCAGTCCTCATTGTCAATAAGATTGTATTACCTTCGTAATGGGAGCGCAAGACTTGGTTTCTGGTAAACAACCTTATGTTGATTTGGAACGCCTAGTCCAAGCTATATTTTGTATTCCTGTTTTGCACTCCTAAAAGAATTCCCATGATTTGAGATGTAAGCAGACATATTTCATCGTGATAGTCATTTTTCAGGTTAAGAGGAAGAGAGTACTTACTTCCTGTGGGCATTGTTTTGAAGGTACTGTATTAATTTACAATAAAGTTCTGTCTTAGTATAGCTTTTTTTATTCATCTTATTTCCTTCCTTATTTTTTTTGTTCTTGGAAGATTTGTTTATGGTGCTAATGGTCATCTGTAACAGGCCCTCATTGACACAACTGACCGTGAAATTTATGTAAATTTGACGAGTTGCTATAATGAGAAGTATGCAAACGGAAAGGGTGCTGTTGGGACCCAGCTTGTCGGTGAAAGGGCAAAAATAATCTTAGATGAACTTCGAGATTTGTCTCTATTCACCCGTCTTCAATGTCTAGAGTACATTGGTAGTGAACGTGACACTCTTCAAGGTCCCTTTGCCAAATAATTTGTATATTTTTGTACTAATTCTTCATTTGAAATTCAGGAGAGCACTTCCAACCTATTATGACTGAACTTAAGAAAGACAGTTATCCTATTGTAAGTCTTTATGATTTCATTATTATATATTAATGGTAGATTATACTTTCCTTGTAAAAAATGTTAAAATTTAACTGCCCTTTATTTTGAAGTACAATATTCCCCTCCTTGTAGAGATTAACGTGTACTCCACTTTAGTCTAATTTGGCATGAAAAGTCTCTATGCTTCGTTATATATTAATGGTGAATTATACTTCCCCTATGAAAAATGCTTAAATTTGACCGACTTCTCTACTTCGAAAAAAATAAAAATCCAGACATCAGTCCAGTGACTTTATGAAGTTTTTTCTTTGTTTTTTTTTCTAGGTGGCTGATGCTGTTTTGAAGGATTGCATATTAGTTCATCTGGATAACAATTTCGACAAATTCAATCTTCTCATGTTAGCCACTTGCTCTTCTATTTAAGTGATGATTTTGAATTAGTCAGATTAAGTTCTTTCTTATGGACAAGAAATACTTTTGGTGAATGAGTTATGTATTGTTCTCTCACATTGTGCGTTTTATTTGGGTCCTTTTTTCTGGCTTTAGCTTCATGCTGCAGAAACTTTTCTCGCTCATAGATCAGACATCAGTTCCAGACAATCCTGATTCCTTGCAAAATCATGAGGTTTTACTCCCTGGCCACCTGATTACACTTTATATCAAGGTATAAATGTTTTCAATTTAGATGGCCTAATGGCATACACTTACAGTTTATATTTGGTTCCAGTTGGCTTTTTCAATTTGACTCTGAATTCAAGCTTAGAATGGAGTTGGGTTGTCAATTTCTGAAATTCCTGTTATGTTGTGCCTTTTGGAATTGGTCAAATTCCATATAACACCTCAATTACGTGAAACATTTATTAATTCTCTTAACCCTGAACCTGCAACTGATGTAGAAGGGGCATTGTATCTCTTGTTGACACTCTTGTTCTAATATATCTTGGAAGTCCGCTCTCATTTCAGCTTTTATTTCTATTACTCTATCCTATGCTCTTGTTCACGTGTCTTTCCATCACTTAATTTTGATTTCTTGTATTTACACGGTCTTAGGAAAAACTGGAAGATTGGCTGCAAAAAGGGAAAAGGCTTCTTATGGATGAGATCGATAAAAAGAGCAAGAAATTTGATTTCAGTGACAGTATGTAGATATTTGTTGGTTATTTCAAAATGTGTCTTGGATTCCTGTTTTGTTCTATATGCTTTAGTTTTTGGTTAGTGTGCTTAGTTGCTGTAGTAGTTTACTGCATTCGGAATGATCTTGAGACCTTTTTGTTGTAGTCTGCAAAGTAGTACACTTTAGGTTGATGATTTTTAATCATATATAACTTTTTGTCATTTTATTGTTCACTTCTCGGTATTGCAGTTGCTCATGTTAAGAAAATCATGGATAAAAATTCACCGAAGCAAGTCAGTGCAGCAGTTGAAAACATGTTGAAAACTGGAAGATTGGTCACACAAACGGGTCTAGATCTGCAGCAGGTATTGACTCTTCAGTGCTTAGTTAAATTACGCCATTGTTTATAATTTTGCATTTGCCACATGTCAATTGTGAATTTCTTATTTTTGCTTTCTTGGAAGTTTTTTATTTCCTAGTATTTAATAATAATACAAGCCAATCCAAATTAGTTCGGAGTAGACACACAAGGGAAAATCCAAATCAATTGAATATGATTGATCCAGACTTGAGCCTGATCTGAACCAGTCCATCTGCACCCGTGTTATTAGATATTTTTTTGTATTCATAAAGTTGTCAAGATAATTGCATTAATATTTAGTACTTTTTGTTATGTATTACATTTTTACGAATTTTGATAAAAGACATAAGGGAGATAAATGAAGAATAAGAAGGAAACAACTGGTGGTAGCTTGGAAAATTGTAATTAGGATGAGAATTGTGTGTAAAACGAATATCTTTTTAAATAGCAATTAGACAACTAGAATCATTATTATCGAGAGTCACTGGATTGTGTGATAATGAAGAGGAATGGCCATGTAATTTAGCCCCTTTTGTTGGGGTCGACTGCATAAGCCCTCTATTTGGTGTCATTATATGCTGTTGTCTAGTTAAATGAGTTGGGTTATTGAGATTTGTACCTGAACCTTTCCGAAAATGCCTATAGTTAATAGGTGTTTCATGCAATTTAGCCAAAATATATATTGAGATTGAGTAAACTATATCAATGAAACATGATGCTAATTATGGCAAGACTACTTTCTTAATTGCTTTAAATATCTTGTTTTGCTAGCTTGTTCCCTTACAAGTTATTCATAGTCTATTTTCTGCTGAATCAGAGGGCAGGTTATACAGTTCAGGCTGAAAGGCTTAACTTTTTACGTTTCATGTCACATTTTCGTGCCGTTCATAGAGGGGCGTCATTTGCTGGACTCCGTACAACAACTGTCCGGAAGCTATTGCCTGAGTTAGTACTTTTTACATAATCAACAGTTTTTGATTTTAATAGAATATACTTCTATATATATGTTTTTATGTAACTTTTCATATGTTTGTTTATTTATATAAACAGATCTTGGGGCTTTCTTTGCCCTGTGCACACACCTGATGGAGAACCTTGTGGATTGTTGAATCATATGACTCGCACTTGTAGTAAGTTACTACTCTGATTTTCCTATTTTTTATGATTCAGTTATCTTCCTCTGTTTTCTTCTCTCTTAAATACTAGACATTTTGCAACTAATTATGAAGTGTACTTCTTAGTGACTTTCACACTCTGACTGCCTTGATTTACCTCTTACACATGGGAGATTGTTATTTATTATTAATTTGATGAGATTGTGAATTGCCTTTTTTTCAATCTGTAATCGCCTCTTGAAATAAGGTGAAATGGGTTCCCTAAACTAGTTTTGTAGTGACAGGCATGTTAGCTTTCATTTATTTTAGGGAAAAATATAAAAGACGGCTTTGTTATTAAAAATTCCTGTTTTGTAATTGTAACTCCCCGATCATGTGCTGATCTTACATGTATATTCTTGTGCTTTCAAAGGGTTTGATTTCGAACATAGCTGTATGATTTCATTTTATTTTAATCTCATGTATACTCTTCATTTTTTCATTTGATATCTATCACAGTTGATTTCAACAGAACTGTGAATAACAGCTTCGTGATTTTGGTCACAAGGTTTTTGTGTCCCTATGCACGATAGTGTCATGTCAGTTACCATCTTTAAATGTTAACATCAATTATATACTATGTCAATTGTGGTTTTTTCTGTACACCCAGCTATCTAATTTTATTTAGAAAAATATTGCAAACCCAGATGCTAAAGTTTACATAGTTTATTAATATTAATATAATGAATGCTTAGTATGTTTTTAATCTCTATAAAATGACGTGTTTTGATTTTGGTCTTTGTACATTTTATTCTTTGTTTTTAGTCCTCTAAAATTGAAAATTTATTGTTTTTATTTGTTATTAAATTGTTGTACATTTCCAACATGCACTTAGTATAGGGTATGTGAATTTGTTTTTGAGGATGCTGATTTCTTTAACATAGACTGAAAGAATTTTTAATTACATTTCAAAATAACGGATATCACCCTGTGGAATAATATAATGGATTGCATTAAATGAAAAATAGATGGAGAAGCAGCAACAAAATTGACAACAATTAGCAGTTATATTTCTCAAATATAGTATTGCGTTGCTCATGATACTGGCATCGGTGAGTCCAAATTGAAATTATGGCTAAGGAGTCAGCAGTTCGAGTGACTTGGTTGGAACTTTTGGTTTAAGCTGGCCGGAAGTGGTGTATTTAAAATTCTCCATCTATATAGCACGGCCTAAATGTTTACTATTTCTAGTTATCAAACTAGAACACTACTATTAATTTATGTCTGATAAAATATTTAAAATTATTCACAACCTTCATTAGTGGCATTTTTGCATTAGCTAGAAGATTCATTGTGCATTAATCCACAATCCAATCATTGTAGCTGACTGTTTTTTTTTTTCCTCTTCTGTATTTCAGGGATAACATCATTCTTTGATTCTCAAGGAAACATTAAAGATTATTTTAAAATTCAAAAGTCCATCCGAAATATTTTAATGGAGGTTGGGATGACACCATCTTTGCCAATGACATTTCTTCCTGGTCCACCTGAAGCTCTTACTGTTCTCTTAGATGGCTGTGTCGTTGGTTGTATAGCATCCAGTGAAGTGGAGAAAGTTGTGGCTCACATTCGACAATTAAAAGTCTCATCCGCTTCAGTGGTTCGTTTTTGGTCAAAATGTTCTTGCTTCCTTCCCTAAATATTACTTGTTATTGACTCAAAACTAACGTGGGACAGATTCCTGGTGATATGGAAGTGGGATATGTTCCTTTGAGCATGGGTGGAGCCTATCCTGGCCTATACCTGTTCACATCCCCTTCAAGATTTGTTCGCCCAGTTAAAAATATATCAATTCCTTCCGATGGAAGTGAAAACATTGAACTCATTGGTCCATTTGAGCAGGTCATCACACATTTTTCTTTTGTATATTGTATGATTATTTGGAGTTATTCTAAGAAAAACATCATCACAGATGAGTGCTTTCAACTGAGGATTTGCCGAATTTTAAGTGTTTTGTATATTTTTTTAACAGGTTTTTATGGAAATTAGATGTCTTGATGGAGGAGATGGTGGAAGACAAAGTTCATTTCCTGCAACTCATGAAGAAATCCACCCAACAGATATGCTTAGTGTAGTTGCGAATCTCACCCCGTGGTCAGATCATAATCAGAGTCCACGAAATATGTACCAGTGCCAGGTTCTATAATCTTTCGTACTTGGTATCTAAATCTACTTAAGCTACAAAAATTTTTACTCTGGGTTATGATGTAGATGGCAAAGCAAACAATGGCATTCTCTTCACAAACTATTCAACATCGTGCAGATCAGAAGTTGTATCATCTTCAGGTTTGTTCAAATCAGCATGTTGAAAATTGCAGATACGCTATGTTGCAATAATCTTTCTTTGAAACGTGGAAACCAAAGTAATTGGTCTTGTATTATGTGATATATAATTATATCGCTTGCTTGTGTGATATATATAATTATCTTTGCCTAATCATATCAATCGGTCTCCAAATTATATCCACTGCATGTGATGTATTGTTATTATTTATACTTGATTCTCATTAGATTGTTCTAAACTTAAACATTTTGGGGTATTTCCAGACTCCTCAGACTCCCATTGTACGCACAAGTACATATACTAAATACAACATCGATGAATTTCCAACAGGCACAAATGCTATAGTTGCAGTTCTGGCTTATACAGGGTAAGTGCTTTAATGCAAAACAACTGTAGTTTTAATCTTCCTGTGATATTAACAATATCTCTGTTAACTAATTACAGATATGATATGGAGGATGCCATGATTCTAAATAAGTCTTCAGTGGAACGTGGAATGTTTCATGGACAAATATATCAGGTTAGATACTGCTACATCTAATTATGCTTTCTTGATATAATGCATCGTAATTAATTTTCTTTATTACTTCATATTAAGATACTATGACTTTGTTTCATGTTGAAGTTTTGACAGTTTTCTCTCAAACTTCATTGTTGCTGTATGTTTCTTTCACACTCGATGCAGCCATGTACTGAAATGAAATCTTACCTTCGTACTATGGGAAGTTGGGATTTTCTTCGAAGCACTGTTTTGTTGTATTGTAGTGACTGTTAGTCTCTTAGTTGTATATCTGTCCTTGTTTTTCCATGACATTTATTAGCATGAGGTATTTATTTATTTCAAAAAGAGTGAAAAAGAAAATAATGTGCAGAAATAAGCATATATTAACGTAGTGATGAATATACAGGTCCTAGTTTCCCTATTTGATATATAGATATACATTGAACCTTAATCATATGTACAATGTTCCTGGACAGCAAACTGAAATAGATTATTTACATATTCAACAATGTTTTTATCTTTGACATCCTTTTTACCCTTTTCTGATGTTCTCATGGTCTGCTTATATTCACTTCCTTTGTTGTTAATTTGTGTTGCTGCAAGATGACAAATTTTCTTTTTATGACTGTTTTTGGCAGACGGAAACTATTGACTTAGCTGAGCAAAGGGGGAAGTCAGACAGTTCTTCGAAAATGTTCAGAAAAAGTAATGTAGATAAATCAGCTTGTCCCTCGATCGATTCAGATGGACTTCCACATGTTGGTCAGGTATTGTGCCTTTGCCCCTGTCTCTTTTCCCTTGAATTCAATTTCGTCATGTAAAAAACTTATTTTATGATTTTCAGATGATACGACCGGATGAACCCTATTGTAGCATTTATAATGAAGTCACAAGTTCCACGCGCACCTTCAAAAGAAAGGGTTCTGAAGCTGTTTATGTTGATTATGTTGCTGTGGATGTCAAAAACAAGAAGCACCTTCAGAAGGTGAATCCAGAAAGCTCATTATAATTTTCTCTTTATTTACTAAAACAGTATATGGTGCTCCATTCATGTTTTTGTTTAGTTCTTTTCTATTTTGGATGTGCAAGGAACTGAGAACTGTATTGTGCTGATTTCTTTACTGGCTGCCACCCTATTGTTATATACTTGAAGGATGCGATTTTAGTTTCCTCTTGTCTGTTTTTTTGTTTCCTGTTATTAAGGATAAAGAAAAAGAAGTATAGGATTAATCTACTTTGTATAAAATGCACACTTAGAATTGTTTATTTATATATAAAAATAATAACAGAATAACAGAAAATATGAGTTAAGATCGCTACACTCAACACCTATCTTCATTAAATTTTTATCTTTATATAATTCATAAGACGATAATTGTATTCCTGAATTTGATTTGTTTATATGACAACACAATATTTGATTTGTAGTTGAAGTTTATAATTTTTTTTTCATCCCTGATAAATTTTTTTATATTTTCTGTTACACTGCATAATTCTGCATTTGTAATCTGAATGTTGTTACAAGAGATATGGTATTGGCAATGGAAACGTAAACTCAAGCTAGATTACCTTAGATTCAGTATAGTTTGGTTTGATTAGTCAGTTGTATTTTTTTACTGATCTTGTAGTTCTTTGTTGAATTATTCACTTTCATCTGCTGATGTATATACTTTATGCTTGTAATTATTGGACCAGGTTAACATACGCTTCCGGCATCCTCGGAACCCTGTTATTGGGGATAAATTTAGCAGTAGACATGGACAGAAAGGCGTTTGCTCTCAGTTGTGGCCAGATGTTGATATGCCGTTTTCTGGAAATACTGGCATGCGCCCAGATCTCATCATCAATCCTCATGCATTTCCTTCCAGGATGACAATTGCTATGCTTTTGGAATCAGTTGCTGCTAAGGTATTACAACGGAAATCATATTACAAAAGCCTTATAAGTGAAGATTATCATATAAATTATGAAATTTTTCCTTTTTAATTACTTGATGTCACAGTAGTCAATAGTGCACTAGCGAAGTGGAGTGACCTGGACTGCTATCGGATTTTATTTGTGGAGTAACTTTCAGTAGTGGCCATTGATAGCGGTCAAAATAGTGGCTTTTCTCAGGCCAAAGTAGCATTCATTAACTAAATTTTACCCCTGGAAGACTAGTTACTTCTGTTCTGACCTCTGTTACTTCACAGTTTAAGACTCTTTTTTCGTCTGCCTTTTTTTCTTTCTTTTCCCTTCAGACTTCCGTGTTCACATTCTCCTAATTGCTATCTAATTTGTTGTGCTTCTTTTCTATTAATTTCACCATCATCTTTCTGTTTTTGACTTCGGTGCTATGTTCTTGTATTATTTATTATCATAAATTTCTTTAATTTAGGGTGCTTTTCATTTGAAGTATTTGTACGTTTAGTGCCTCTGTTCCTATATAATAGTCTTTTCTGAAAGAGTTTGTTTATTTTTATGTCAAATTTATAATTTCTAGCTAAATTAACTTTTTTTTCCTTCTAATTATACCCTTATTTCTATTTTTATTATGCATCCAAAATTGTTTGGAGAGAGAAAACTGAAAGGGGTATAACATTGCATTGAAAATAGAAGAATTAAATGTTTTGCTTGGTTTTAGGTGGAAGAACCTTGAACAATTATTATATAGGAACAAATGTACAGTTTGGTTTGTATCGGAAGATGTAAAAAATAGTAGTCACCCTGCTATCCAGCTAGAGCAATTTCAGTGTTGACTGGTACCCACTATCCAAAATTCATCACTATGGTTGGTGGAAGACAAAGATATGTGGTTCCCTTAATTATTTTTCTCAGGATCGTTGTTTAGGTTATCTTCACTTTTTACCCATTATGTTAGTAACTTGAAGCACCATACTTATTCATACAAAAAATACTTATACCCACTATCCAAATTCATCACTACGGTTGGTGGAAGACAAAGATAAGTGGTTCCCTTAATTATTTTTTTAGGATTGTTGTTTAGGTTTGTCTTCACTTTTTGCGAATTATGTTAGTAAACTCACCATACTTGTACATACAAAAATGGTAGCTGTATTCGTAGTGTTCACGAATCATCTTTCAAGTTTAAATTATTTATTAAAATTTTGTACCAATACAAGTGGTATTGTACTATATTTAGATAAATTACTGTATTGTATGTTCAATGACTAATAATGACTTAGAAAACTTGATATGTTTATTCTAATTAATATTTATATTTTTATGATAATATTATATCAATTTCTTAGGTTTTGTATCTTAATTGTGCCGTGTCAGTCTCACTTCTGAAGGCATGCTTGATTAATGATAATTTCTTCTTGCAGGGAGGAAGCTTACGTGGAGAATTTGTAAATGCAACTCCATTTCGAAGTTCAGTGAAGAAAGACGGTGAGGGGTCTGATTCAAAATCAGGTTCACTTGTTGATGATCTTGGTCTCCTGCTAAAAGAAAAGGGATTTAATTATCACGGTTTGGAGGTTCTGTACAGTGGTGTTTATGGAACAGAACTAACATGCGAAATATTTATTGGGCCTGTTTATTATCAGCGTCTGCGTCACATGGTTTCAGACAAATTCCAGGTGAACAAATTCACTGCTTTTACTTCCTATAAAATCATCAGCAAAATGATACTTCTCCATATTTTCTGTGTTAGCACATTGAAAATGTCAGGCTTTCTATCTTAGATTGGTTTTGATAAACTGCATAATGTATATCAAATATAAGCACAATGGACTTTTATGCTGGCGTGACTGGAAAAGTAGAACATATCTTTGTTATTTTGAATTGCTTTCCGCTGACAACTACTTCAGAGACATTTTGAATAAACAATAGTTTCAATCTTGAATCTTGCTGACGAGTACATTCCAGTTTCAATAAAGGGTTAAGTTCCTACTGCCCCAAACTAAACAATATTAACAAATGTTGTTTAACGCCAAGTGCTTTTACCACATTACAGGTTCGATCTACTGGCACAATTGATCAGGTCACCCGGCAGCCAATAAAAGGGCGGAAGCGTGGTGGAGGGATTCGATTTGGTGAAATGGAACGTGACTCTCTGCTTGCTCACGGAGCTGCATATCTTCTGCATGATAGGTTGCACACCTCTTCTGATTATCACATTGCTGATGTATGTTCTCTTTGTGGAAGCATGCTTACAACAACATTCATCCAGCCTCAAAAGAGGCCAGTGCGCCAGATTGGCGGGCTACCCCCTGGAAGAGCTGCGAAAAAGGTTTCTTGTCATGCTTGCCAAACGAGTAAAGGCATGGAAACTGTCGCCATGCCCTATGTATTCAGATATTTGGCTGCAGAGTTAGCAGCAATGAACATCAAAATGACTCTCAAGCTCAGTGATGGAGCTGAAGCTGGAGCCTAATATGTTTAGACTATTATAGTATAGTCTCACTTGTGGTGATGGCACTTCCTTAAACTGATTGGATGTGCTGAGCTTCTGATTGCAACATGAATCTCCAATGGAGCTCAGAGATACTTGCTCACATCATGGGGAGTTAAAAATTTTGCTGACCCTTTTAATATATCCAGATTGTTGCGCAAGGATTGAAGTATTATTCATGTTGTCAAAGGTTAGGTTGATTTTGTAATGTAAAATCTATTGTAGCCTTGAGTGGTGTCTTAACTATTTCTTGAAGATAGATACAATTTTATATTATTATTTTTGCATATTAAAATTAAATTTATACAATTATTTAGTTTGATGATATACTTAGTATGTAGATTTCTTTATACCGTCAATTAATTAAAAATAACTTTAACTATAACTTTTAAAGTAAATACTATAGAAATAATTTTTAACTATATGAAAATCCGTGACGTCAGTGTATTTGATTAAGTAGTAAAACAATCTATTATAATCATCTCATCTTATTGTTTTTTTGTTGTTGTTTACTTTACTGACTTTAAATCACGTTGGTAAAAATCTTTATTTTGTAGATGGATATTTAGGAGCGTAACTAATTGAAGGATGATTTGTTCATAATTGCAAATTTTATGGAAAAAGGTTACAGAAAATGCTAATTTTTGGACGACATCTAAGAGAAAAGAAATTTATAGAGACATGTATTAGTTATTATTTCTTGATTGCAAAACTAAGTTTAGTTCTACATTCCATTACTTCAAGCAGGCACAAAGTACAAAGATGTCTGTGAATGATTGTCATTTAATGAGAATTGATAAATGAAATTTATCAAAAGTTGGAAATATTTTATGATATGATACTTTTATTTGCAGCCCTTCATATCTATGTACACATTTCTTTCCATAGAGTATGTAAAATTGAGTTGATTGACTCTCCCATTTCTATTATTCATTATTGGGGTGTGATCAATGGGTGTAATGGTAATAAGTACTGTGTTAGAACATAGGTATAAAATTAACTTGTTGGATTATTTTTACCCTGGAATATATGAATAGGAATTTTGAATTTGTAAAATATTTTGTGTAGGTAAGTAGCGAGTAACTACTATTTGTTTTAATACTGAGATATATATCTTAGTTTTCCTTTTAAACTTTATTCTATACTTAAAAGAATAAAATATATGTTCCAAAGTGGTTAACGATGATATATGCCTTAAAAGATTTCATTGTTTAACAACATGCAATCAACAACTATTTATTAACAGATTTTTGAATGATAGTTTAATGGAAAGAATGTCCAGTGAATGAACATTTACTATTTATTTATTGAAAAATAATGATAGCAAATATGAGACGATAAAATAATTTTTTACATGTCACAGATTATATGAATATAGAAACTTAAACTTTCTTTCACCCAGCTATGGACATTATTGACCAATTTTAATAAAGTAAGTCACCACTAAATTCATCATAAGGCAATATACTTAATTATATACTCTGCTTCAAGACCAAAACTAACTTTATATTTAGTGCATTGAAATAGTTTGCATACCTCGAAAATCTATATAGGCTAATAACGCCACCATTTATATTTAGGTTAACATTTATGACTTAAATATGTTTGACAAATAGTTAATCTTAAAATGTTTTAAAAATTAACAATGTTATTAGTTATATTTCTGGTATTTTTCAATAAGCTAAATTATCAATTCTAAAGTTTTTGCAAAATCTTTCCTTTGATGTAACCCAATTTAGGTTATTATCCTTAACTATGCCAAGTGAAAATTTATTTTAAGGAGATATTCTTTTCATTAAAGGATAACTTTTTAAGAAGGAGAAAATATATACTTAGATTTTATTTTTAACCTATATATTTTCACATGCATTAATATGCTTGAGTTTACGTTTCCATTGCCAATACCATATCTCTTGTAACAACACTCGCATTACAAATACAGAATTATGCAGGGTAACAGAAAATATACAAATTTTATCAAGGATGAATACAAATTATAAACTTCAACTTCAAATCAAACACTATGTTGTCACATAAACAAATCAAATTTAGGAATACAATTATCGTCTTATGAATTATAGAAAGATAAAAATTTATTGAAGATAGGAAACAGAAAAACAGACAAGAGGAAACTAAAATAGCATCCTTCAAGTATATAACAACAGGGTGGCAGCAAGTAAAGAAAAGAGGATTCAAATGTTTTATTTCAGTCAATCATCACCAATAATGTTCCTATATATTTGGAGTTTTTCTTAAGCTAGAACTTTTGATGAGCTAACCTCCCTTTCTTCCAATAACACTTCCATAAAATCTTGAGTAAAATACACTTAAAAATTAAAATCACACAAGGAACTAGAAATCAAATAAAACTGCATAATAATGAAACTTTGCAAAATATAACCCCAATTTCACATAAAACAACAATTAGTCATGAATCTTTTCAATAATTTACCCTTTTGTCTTTCTCTATCTTCCCTCTACTCCTTTTCACAAGCCTAAATATCATGCAAAATTTCTCTAATGTCCTTTTAACTGGTGAAACTATTGGTATGCGTCTAAATCACCTTAATCAATCTTCTATAACTATTTCCTTGATAGGTGTGTTGCAACAATATCTCCTTGTATAATCAATTTCACATTAAGAAATACAATATCTCCTTGTGTCACAAATTCAACTTTAGTTGAAAAACAACTACAAGAAGAGAGCATACCTACCTGCTCCAAGAAGACATGCAGAACCTTGAGAAGATTGGCAATTCAAATTCTATTGAATTGATAATATCAATAACTAGTGACACATTGCCTGATGAATGTATTCCCAAAACCAAAACAGTGAAAAGATTAACCACTGCTTAGCCATTTACCTTAATGAACAAGAATTGTGTTATCTGCATTTACACTTTCATGACAAGATTTTTTCAGTAATGTACTCTGCTTCTCAACTATAGTTTCCTTAATGCGGGAAGCCTCACTAGGCATCCCAGCCTTCAACAGACAGGAACTTAACGTTCTAATAGTGATGTCATCTGGAGCACAACCAGCTTCCAGCATCTTGTAGAAGATACCAATTGCTTCAGGTGTTCTTCCTTTCATACAATGACCAATAATAAGAATGGTAAATGTCAACTTATCAGGCTTGCCCTTGTCTTCCATTTCTGCCACAATTGCATTAGCCTCATCAATGTTCCCAGATTTGCAATATCCATCAATGACAGGATTGTAGACAAAAGCATGTGGAACAATGTCACTCTCCTTCAATAGTCTCAAAAGATTATGTGCTTCTTGCAGTCTATTGCTCTTGCACAAAGCATTAATAAGAATAGAGAAAGTATACAAATTTGCCGGAATATTTAGTGCTTTCATTTCATGCAACAAGTCCAAGCCATGATTCACCCATCCAATTCGGCAATAGCCATTCATTAAGGAAGTTAAAGTAACAGCATTGGGAGGACAACCATGTAAAAGCATCTTCTTGTGCATACCTAGTGCAGAAACCATATCACTCGCCTTAACAAAACCATCAATGAGAGCACTAAAGGTAAAGACATTAGGCTTGATTCCGGATCTAATCATTTCATCAAAAAGAGAGGAGGCCTCTTTCATCTTATTCAATCTGCAATAACCTGATATCACTGTTGTATAGCTAACAACATTAGGGGCAAACTCACATTTTACACAAACTTCTTTCAGTAAACTCCATGCTCTATCAACTTGATCTATTCTACATAAGCCATGTAATAGAGTGTTATATGTAACTATATCAGGGAAACAACCAAAACTTCTCATATCACTGAGAAGCCTAGAAGCTTCATCAACTTCTCCAGCTGTGCATAAACCCCGCATTAAAATGTTAAAGGTGAAGGTTTCTAGACAAGAATGTGTTCTCATAAGCTCCCTAAATAAACAAATGGCATCATCTAACTTATTGTGTTTTATCAATATGTTCAAAAAGTTATTATAAACAATCATCTTTACTTGAATCCCCTTGCACTGAGCTTCAGCAAGTAATTCCTTTGAAACATCAAACCTGTCAGCCAGTGCAAAAGAAGAAACCAAAAATCCCAAAAGCTCAGAATCAGGCAATTGCCCATCAGACCTCATGGAATCATATAACAATTTTGCTGAACTGTGAAGACTTGCTTGACAAAGGGACCTCAAAAGCATATTATAAGTCCAAAATGAATGAGACATACTCAACCTTTCTCTCGTAAACTGATAGAACTTGAAACCCAAGTTGGGATTGTTAAGCCTTCTAAGAACCTCTAACACATGAGAAGGAGTTAAGTGCTTACGAAAATAATCCAAAAACCCATCATCAAAAGAGCTAGAGCATAGAAAAAGGGTAGAAACTATCTTGACAAACCAAGAATCAGGTTTGGTTATGATTAACCCTTTGTCAGAGAGTCGTGCCTGAGTAAGAGTACGATAATTGGAGACTCGAAGAGCGGTGACAAAAGAGAAAGTCATCAGCTTGGGATGCCTTGCTTGTAGGGTATATTCATGGCGTGAAGAAAAATTTAACTGTTCATCGAAAATCAGAAGTACAAAGATATTCCACAAAATCAGAACACCCCTTCTCCCAAAACTGAAGAAAGATTCTATCTTTATTGTTGCCCAACGAAATTAAGAAGTAGAATAACCAACCATTCGCTGCATTTGATGGCAATACCCGACACCGCCAAGAGAAAAACTCCCTCTTGACATTTGTAACTTTGAAAATTTGGGGAAAATTTGGGGAAGTGCTGTTTGGAAGGGTGTTGGACGAAATTTCATGTAAAAAAAAAAATGTTTAGTACAGTTACAAATTATATTTCCTTATAAGAAAAACTGATTTTATGGCAATTAAAATTGGAATGGTTTAGAAGACGGAGAGAAACTGAAAAGAAAAATAGAAAGATTTGTAGCATTTCTAGAATTCGTAGTTACCCTTTTCTAGTTGTCAATTTTATCAACAAAATAATGTTATGGGTAATTTTTAATTCTATAATTATTTTATTCTTTCCACTAATCAATTCTCCAAAAGTTTAAGCTGCCGAGCACATCAATATACATGTACAATAAAAAATGGTTTTTTTATATTTAACAATATTTGAAATCAGATACCAAATTCAGCATGTTGAAATATCTTTTTATTGGATCACGGTTTCACTGTTATTTATCCTACTAAAAATTAATAGTTGTTAGAACATCTGTCTTGGAGTAGTTATTAATATATGCTTTAAACATCACTCTCTTGGTCCTTTCTTGTTCTTTTTGTCTCATCGGGTAACTCGCATCATGTTGTGTTTACTTTTTCTTTACTAATGTAATACAAAGAGTTTTCAATGATGAGTTCAAGAAGCAAATTTTGGAATTATGCGAAAACTTTTTTATTTAAATTTTTTGTAATTTAGTTAAAAAAAAAATATTTGAGATATAAGGATGAAGAAAGTGTAACAAAATGTCTAAAATTTTATGATTGCGACAAAACATATAAGCATGATGTGATTGAATTGCTGATAATATAATATCATATTAAAAATTTTATGGGATAAAAGTTTTATGAGATAGTCTCAAATGAATGTAAGATCTAAGTCGGGCTAGTTTAACGTTGTTTAAAGTATATTTGAGACTTTTTATTTGATTAAGTCTTATGAAATGTTTGATTGTTGGGATTTTTTTAAAGTTAGTAATAATCAAATTTAGGAGTGGATCCAAGATGCATATGAAAAAACATATTTTGTGATCAATTTATAATATATTTTTCAAAGAATTATTTGTTTTTCTCTTTTTAAAACTTTCATTACTAATAAACTTAAATTTTAAACTTTTGTTGAATTTATATAAACTAACCACACAACTATCTTTCACTAACCACATTAAACTTTTAAAATTGTCAAAACATTAACTCAACTTCACTAACCACATTAAACTATTTTAAAATTGCCAAAACATTAACTCAACTTCACTAAGCACATTAAAGTACTTTAAAATTATCAAAACATTAACTCAACTTCACTAACCATAATTATAGAATTTTTTTTTTATATATAATGTGAACTTAATATGTAATAAGGCTCGTCTTAATTCACATGAATAATTTTTTATACAAAATAATAGACAACTAACCAGAAAATTGTATATGAATAATCATTTAAATCTAATATCACCATTTCTCATTTTTTTTAAGATGAACATCCAATTCTTTTTACCTTATTAGTAAATTTGTGTCAATCTCAAATAAAATTATTTTTCCTTCTGGAGACCTTTATCACTAATAAACTTAGTAAACATTCCAAAACATTTATGCATGTACATAAACTAACATATAACATAATATAACCAATCGTTTAGGCTTAAGATTAAACAACATTTTTAAAATTGTCAAAACATTAACCATCTTCACCAACAATGATCAAAATAAATAACTTTATCTAATGTGAACTTCATATATAATGAGACTGGTTTCAAATTACATGAATCTTTCGTCTGTACAACAATACACATAACTAATCACAAATTTATTCACAAGTAACTCCAAATTCCTAACATCATCATTTACACTCAATTCTTTTTACCTTATTACTAAATTTCATGTTCTCCAAATGAATGAATTTTTTTTATTTGCAAAAGACTCTTCTCTTATGGACATTATTAGAGTTTTTCTTATTTTTTCTAAAGTCTTGGAGCATAATCTTTGTATATGAGTAGTTTTGTATAAAAAAAAGAAAAACAAGAAGCTTAGGTGAGCTAAGTTTTGGGCCAAAATTGGGTCAACCACAACTTACCACAAGCTTATATAACTATACATATATCATGGGAGTTTTGTAGCTTATAAACCCTTAGAAAATACAAGATTTGAGCAATATGGGACTTGAAACATATGTATGTGCAGAACAATGTTGAATTCTAACTCCACTCCAAAACATTTTGGACAAAAGTCATTATTAACACAACTTGTTATTTACATAACAAAATTAACATTTGACCGTAACTCAAAAAAACTCCTTACAAATTGTGGAAACAAAAGAAAACCAACATATCTTATTTTTATCCCTTTATAATTCAATGCTTTATTTTGAATATAAAAGACAGGGTAGGAAAATTTGATTTTAAAAATGATGAAGGATTTTTTCTTAGTTATTCTAACTCTAGAATGTCTATCGTTGAAGAGGCTATCTGTGTAAGATTCAATAACTTTAAGTCTATTAATAAGTTATTAAAGGTAAATGAATTTGTTAAAATGCAGGAATTCAAAAATAATGCATGAAAAAGTAAGACAAGTGAATTACAAAGTCAACCATGTTCATTAGATGGTCAAACATATGCACTAAACGATCAAACAAATTCATTAGAAAATATGTCTAGTTCATCAGCATAAGAAAGAGAGTCCCTTGAAAGGTATTCAACTATGCAAGAAAAGCTGGAACAATTTGAGAAAAAATGAAGTCTAACACTTGTTAATCCTCTTAAGAACAAACCCGTTATTAGTGCCAAACGGGTGTTCAATGAAAAGCTAAACGAACAAGGTAAAGTTGTGAGAAACAAAGTTATTGGTAGTAAAGAGGTACTAACAATAGAAAGACATAAACTATTCTTAAAATTTTGCTCTAGTAGTTTGTTTGGAGGTTATAACATTTTTGTTATCATTTGTCGCATGTAGTAAAATGAAAATGTATTAGATGGATGTTAAAAATGTCTTATTAAATGATTTCATCGAGGAAGAAGTTTATGTGGAACAACCTCGGTGTTTTGAAAATTTCTATTTTTCCATATTATGTTTTTTTAAACTGAGAAAAACTTTGTATGGACTCAAACAAACTTCTAGAGAATGGTATGAGCATCTAAACACATTTCTAATACAAAATGAGTTTAAATGTGGAAAACTAAAAACTATTTTGTTTCGCAAAGACTATCATGATAATTTTATCATTGTTCAAATATATATTGATGATATTATTTTTTATTTAAATAATGAACTTTTGTATAAAGAGTTTTCTAAATTTATATGGAATGAACTTGAAATGAGCATGATGAGAGAACTCAAATTCTTCTTAGGTTTGCAGATAAAGCAAGTAGACGATCTCATCTACATACATTAAATGAAGTATCTATGGGAGCTGCTAAGAAATTTAAGATAGACGATGTCAAAGAGATAAGCACCCCAATGCATCTAACTACATATCTTGGACTAAATAAGGATTGAAACCAATGGATAACAAACTATATAGATTGATGATTGATTCTTTGCTCTACCTTACAACGTTTAGACTAGGCATCATGTACAACGTCTGTTTGTGTGCTCGTTTTCAATCTATATCAAGGAAAGATCATTTAATTGTTGTTAAAAGGATTTTCAGATATTTAAAAGGCTTTACTAATCTTGAATTGTGTTACAAAGGCAGAGAAAATTATCATTTGAAAGGTTTATATGATGCTGATTATACAGGTGATCAAGTAAAAAAGAAAAACACAAGGGGTGATTGCCATTTCATTTAAGGAAATCTAATTTTTTGGATGAGCAAGAAACAAGGAACAATAGCCTTATGTGTTGCAAAAGCTAAATTCACATCAGCTGCTCACTGCTATGAACAAGTGTTGTGGATGAAAAATCAATTAAAAGATTACAATGTTCATTAAGGAAAGTAAAATTCCTATCCTGAGTAATAATAATGTTGTAATAAGTTTATCCAAAAATACTATTTTGCATTCTCGGGTTAAGCACATCGAATTTAAACATCACTTTGTAAAGAGATCATACACAGAAGGGTCATGTTGACTTTCAATTTGTATAAACAGAAGATCAACTTGCTAATATTTTTTTCAAAACCTCTTATTAAAGAGAAATTTCATTATTCAAAAAGAAACAAATTAGATGATCTAGTGTGAAGAAACAAACTAAATGGTCTAATGTAAACTAATATACGAGATCGTGTAGTGTAAACAAAAAGACTACATAGTCTAGTGTAGACAACCACACTAGAAGATTACACACAAAATAACCAGATAATTTAACATAAACAAAAAAAAAATTAAATGGTCTAGTGTACATAAACACACAAGACTAGTGTACACAAACAAACGAGTCTGTCTAATGTAGGCAAACAAACTAGATTATTTAATGAACAGTCTATTGTAAAGAAACATTAAAATTATGCTATGATTTAAAACATAAAAAATTCACACTTTATCACAATCTCATACACCTTTATATTTGTACTGAAATTACGTCAAGCTCATACAAGTTTACTTTAACTAAACCAAAATCATACAAACTTTATACAACTTATTCACAATAAAAATATATCAAGTTCACATGACTTACTCATTAGCCTTAAAAAAATTGCCAATAAAATCGCACCACTCTAGAAAAAATCTAAATTTAACGATAAAGTATTTAAATTTTTTTAATCATTCTTAGCATAAAATTAGATCAAGCGGATTAATTTTTCGTTATATAAGACTTATAACAGATATCATTATGATAATAAGAAGACACAGTATGTATATAACGAGTTTTAATACTTAAATATATAATGTTTATAGAACATTCCATCTATATGTTAATCTTACGAGAATAAGAAGAAAAACTCTACTAAGATTGTTTTAACCTTATACATCTTCCCCACACAACTGCATTACAATAAATTAATAATTTAGTTCATGTTATGTCGATACAAATTCTGAAAAGAATTATCAACTTCCGTATAAACATTTACAAATTTTATCATTTTTCAGATAAATTATTTATAATTTTTCTATAATTAGTAAAATTAACTTTATCAATTAATGTCTATCTGTCTAAATAATAATGTAGAAATATATCATTTTTAAAATTATTTTTTAATTTTGACACTTTTAAAAGGAAAATAAAACATTGTATATTTTTAGATAACACTAGTGGATTCAACCCAAAAAAAAATTATCTTGTATAATATTATGCTTTTTTCAATTACATTTTGACCATATTCCTTTTTTATTCTCCCTTTCTACAAGCTGCAACTTTTCCAAGTACAAACTGCACCATCGGTTCCACGGGGAGATTAAAATGACCACCGAGAATAAAGCAAAATATATAATAATATATAATATAATAAAAACATATAATAATATATAATATAATAAAAACATATAATATTATAAAAATATATAATGGTAATAAAAATAAAAAAAAACAAGCTGACATAAAAAAAATTTGCTTTTCTGAAAACAAAAAATAGAACTTGGATTGGATCCATACTGAAATTTGGAATTGGAATTGAAACTCAGAATTGCTCCGACTTTTCTGAGAGCTGAGGTAAGTTCGGTCTGCTTTCACTCACAAGAGTCCTCACAGCTCAGCTCAAGCGACCAGAAAACTTCATTTTCTGCATCCAATTCACATACCCATTTGACTTTTCTCCTTTCCCTCTTCTCCATTCTCCGCATTTTGAAGATCCATTCAGGTAGCCCTCTCTCTGCTTCACTTGGAAAGAAAGGGTGTTCTTGTCACGGGGTTCGCCACCCCACGCAAAAATTAAACTTGGACTCTTGTTTTTTGGTTGAAAGTTCTAGCTTTTCACTTTATTTTATGAAATGCTTGTACAATCTGAACTGGGTCGAATCTGATCTCGTGTTTTGCTTAATATCAATTTTCTTCTGCAACTTTTTTTTCTTTTGGAATGGTGGTCTTGATTTATAGTGGGAAGGTGCGATTTTAGTTTTCCAGTGTTTTAATTTTGTATGCTTCATGTTATCTTGTCACATTCAGTGTTATAATTGTTTTCAGCTCTGTGTTGCAGAAATAGCACAATTGTTGAAGTGGGTCGGAGTTTAATATAATTCTAGCTTCATTAGCAATGGAAGAGTAAGTGTCTCTTTTTGTTCCTTCTTTACTTTATCATGTGATGGGACCCTTACTTGTGGTGATTTGGTGAATTGCAGAGAGAATGCCATAGAGCTTCTCCAGAGATACAGGAGGGACAGAAGAGTTCTTCTTGATTTTATACTTTCAGGGAGCTTAATCAAGAAAGTTGTAATGCCACCTGGTGCAGTTACACTGGATGATGTGGATCTAGATCAAGTCAGTGTTGATTATGTCCTCAACTGTGCAAAAAAGAGTTAGTTGAATTCGGTCTTTTGCCTTGCTTATCAGTTATCATCCTTCTCTTTTTTTCTTTCCTTGTCTTAATATTAAATTCCTTCAATGCAGGTACAATGCTTGAACTTTCAGAAGCAATTAGAGATTATCATGATCATACTGGGTTACCACAAATGGTATGTTATGTTATGGCCTTTTTGATGTTTTGATTTATTTTTTGAATTGTGTATTTAGGTCCATTTATACATTTAAGTATTAATATTATAAATGAAGTACTGATATGGCCTGTGCACTTCTTAATGACAATTTTATACTGAAGTCATTCTTAGTTTCTATGTGTCATTGCTGCATTTTGACATTTTGAACATGCAATGACTAGTCTGCCAACTCTGCTCTTTGGTATAATACTTGCGGAGGTATATAATGCATCTTTAAAATTATTGAGCTATTTTCTTTACTGTCATGACATGAAGTTTTGACTTCCTCACATTTCATTCACAGCTTTTGTTTAATTGTTGGTGGATCATGTTTGGATTGTAAATGTTCCTGGCTTTAACAGAGTGATACAGGTTCAGTCGGTGAATTTTATTTGGTCACTGATCCTGAGTCTTCAGGTTCACCTCCCAGAAGGCCGCCACCAACTGTTCCTGTTTCTACCGTGTCTCCTGTTGCTGTTGCCACTCCTCATGTTTTTCCACCATCCCCAATTGTATCTAATCTATCTAGATCGGAGTCTTTTGACACTACTCAAGAAAAGGAGCTAACTGTGGATGACATTGAAGACTTTGAGGATGATGATGATGCTTCAGTCATTGAAGGCTTCAGGGCTAAACGCACTCTTAATGATGCTTCAGATCTTGCAGTGAAATTGCCTTCCTTCTCCACAGGTGATTACTCTGGAAAACTTATCTGTTGGATATGTTCTTTCCTCCTCACAACTCCTAAGCTGTCTAAATATTCTCAGACGAATAGTATTTCAATTTAAAATATGTGAAATAAGGAGTCATATGATTAAGAAAATTGAACGAACAGACAGTGTTAACAATTGTAGTTAGGTAAAATCTCATGCGTGAAGTCATCATTTGTTGATTGTTGAGTCATTGCAAAGGTGGAAACCGGTATAAAGAGACTTCTCTGATTGCCCTTGTGCCTCTGCATGGGTCAAAAACATGTGTTAACCGGAAAGTTCTCCCTTCTCATTTTGTTGTCACAGAATAGTTTTCTTGGCTTCTATCTGGTGTCAAGCCATGGTTGTTTTAGGGTTAGAGGGTGTTTCTATAATAGATATCCATAGATGGTGGAGGTCTCTTTTTGGGATGATGGGTTTGTGTATTTTGTTTTGTAGCTCTAGCAGGACATTTTATCCTCATTCTTTGTACTTCTCATCCTTCGTTGTATCCTAATAATTTCTTCTTTTTTAGAAAATACTAAGATATAATATCTTGATGTTTTATGCCTCAAATTTGAATTGAAAGGTTCAAATGAAAGCTATCATGAATTTCCTAATTTCTGCTTTTACCGATTCCAGGTATATCAGATGATGATCTTCGTGAAACTGCATATGAGGTCCTCTTGGCTTGTGCTGGAGCTACAGGGTCTGTTGCCAATATATGTTTAATTTGAGGGGCTTTCTTCTTGTGAAAGATTTATAAGTGTTCTCCATTCTATATATGAACTCTTTCATGTTTGTTTTCATCAGGGGTCTGATTGTCCCATCTAAAGAAAAAAAGAAAGATAAAAAATCCAGCTTGATTAGGAAGCTTGGGCGCAGCAAAAGTGGAAGTGTTGTATCCCAGTCTCAGAGTGCTCCTGGATTAGTTGGCTTGCTGGAAACGATGCGTGTTCAAATGGAGGTATATAAGGGAATATGTTCCATTCACATGCTTTGGTCCTTCCATTGATTTTTTTCTACCGCAATGTTTCTTATTAGTGTTTTCTTTTTGCAACGTACTTCAAGTCTATTCTTATAACGTGCAAGGTCCTCAGGCTTTCTTCTAATGAATATGATAATTTTTTAAAACCTTTATGACATTGTGGCTTCCTCTTTTTGCCAAGGGAGATGGTTTAGAGGTTGAATTGCCTTTTACCGAGATGGACTTTGGAAGCTTGTCTGTTATAGAAAATTAATTATCATAGGGTGATAAGAGCTTATTGTTTTTGGTGTTGTTCCTTTTCTTTTTGTTGTTGGTCACATAAGGTCTAAGTTTTAGTAGCTAAAGTAGAGGTCAAGTGAAGTCACCAGGATTCAATCCCTAAAGGAACTTTGGGTTGCTTGCTCTAAGGCTCTTTTGAATTTGTGGGTTTTGAATCTGTGATCAGTTCAATATGCATTCTGGATTCTGTTTAGTTTTTATTTTGGACTCATACTCAGAAGCATGGGCTCTTTGCCTACGAATTTATATTCAAAACTAAATAGTAACCAAGCCTTTTCCTTCCTACAAGGGGTGGTTGACTACATAATGTTCTTCTTTGAATCAAGTCTCTGGACAAATTGTTGACCTTTTAATCCTTGATAATAGTTTTGCATATAGTTTTCTTGGTCTCCCTCTATCTCTAGTGCTACTACTAGGGCTATCTTCCATCTAATCCATGGAATACAGCTAATATTTGCAAACCATGAAAATCATGAAATCTTAAGTTTGTATTTGCTTACATTTTCTACATCCTGCACTGATATAGATAATTTTTGGATGCAGATATCCGAGTCAATGGATATTAGAACAAGACAAGGCTTGCTAAATGCTCTGGTGGGAAAGGTGGGGAAAAGGATGGATACTCTATTAGTTCCTTTGGAGTTGCTTTGTTGTATTTCACGTTCAGAATTTTCTGATAAGAAGGCTTTTATACGTTGGCAAAAGCGGCAGGTAGTAAGATCAATTATAGAATTTTCCATGCACTCATTCATATACTCTATTAGCTTGTTCATATGTTGATGGAAAGATGAGGATGCGAGTCTAATAGCATTTTTGTTGTTGTTGAACATTTCCAAATTTGTGCTGGTTCAGTTAAAAGTTTTGGAGGAGGGGCTTGTTAATCACCCTGCTGTTGGATTTGGTGAATCTGGACGCAAGACAAATGAGTTGAGGATTCTCTTGGCCAAGATTGAAGAAGCAGAGGTGTGTGATTCTCCATTTCGATGTTCATATTTTACCTATCCTCTGTTGGCATTAGGTCATAAGAAGTGATTTACCTTTGTGTTATGCCCGATTGACTGTGACTTACATGATTTTCATTTTATTTTTTGAAGTTTCTCCCCTCTTCAAGTGGTGAACTTCAAAGGACAGAATGCTTGAGATCCCTAAGGGAGATTGCCATTCCACTTGCTGAGCGGCCAGCTCGGGGTGACTTAACTGGTGAAATATGCCATTGGTCAGATGGTTACCACTTAAATGTCAGACTATATGAGAAGTTACTTTTAAGTGTGTTTGACATGCTAGATGAAGGAAAACTGACAGAGGTTGGTGTCTTTTACATTCCAAGGCTATTATAGCGGAAATTGAGCCATTACATCTTTAAATTGCTATTGCTATGCTATGTTTTCTGTTTTTATTTGTTTATTTGCTGAATATTAAGTTTTTAACAAGTGAATTGTGATAAGGTCTGTTGTTCCTGAGTACATGGGCTCTGCAAGTGATGTGTATAACTTTTGTAAATGTGATCGGAAAAGAAACAGAGGGTTCTTGTGGACATGTATTTACTTGAAATCTGCCGTTAAAACTGAATTCTATTTTATTAAGAAGAAACTCTTATTTGAGAAGCTACATTTGAGAAGCTACCAGGTAAAGTTGAAATTGGATTGTATCACTTTTGTGGATTCTGAATTGTCATCTGTGGTCTGTCTAATTTCTAGGAAGTGGAGGAAATTCTTGAACTTTTAAAGTCAACATGGAGAGTTTTAGGAATCACAGAGACAATCCATCACACTTGCTATGCATGGGTTTTATTTCGTCAGGTAATAGCCATCACATTTTTTTAATGTTTTTTTTTAATAATCACTATCAATTTTATAATTGGACTACTATAGTGGACTGCCTCCACCTATTTGTAGTGGCAAAAAACCTTGAACAACACACTTGTGTTTCTCGTGTGGGACTAATTTTTACTACCCCTTTGTGGCCTTGTTTTTCTGTGTGTTTTTCTTTCATATTTCACTCTATATACAAGCTTACCTAATTTGTCTTTCTATATTTTGTCTTCTGAAATGTAAGCAGTTTGACTTTGTATTGCTTTAGATCCTAATCTAATCCTGTAGATGAACACCATTAGGGACATTGAAAATGAATTCTTATTCTACTTGACTAATGACTGAGGTAGTAATCCCTATGGATGGTGCCAATGTTTTGTTGAATAATGAGAAAAGTGAGACATATGGATGAATTCATGTATCCTTATCCTAATCAATTGCTAAAATGCTTGACACTATGCAGATATGATTCTCAAATTTGATTTCTTTCCGACTGCTTTAAAATGAGCATGAAAAATAGTGAACTTCAGAATGTTTATAAGCTGTTTAATATTTCAACCAAATTTAGTACATTATATTGGTCTATTTTCTTTTGGATGTTTACCTCTTTAATTTTTAATATGCATACGGCTCTGTCATTGACTTGATTCAATCAAGACAAATAAGTCTTTTGTTTGATGGTAATCAAGATTAAGGGGTTGCATTGTTAAAATTCCACTCATTGGGATATATATTGATTATAAGGCATTCAATGTATTTTCCATTGCTGTTTGTGTTTTTTCTTTTTTTATTTGCGATACTGTACTATTTGACTAATTAATATTTGTTGTATAATGGGACACAACTCTTTCTTCAATCATTATTAATTGTTAAATTTCTTTACTTTATTATGGGGATACAGTATGTTATCACAAGGGAGCATGGGGTTTTATTGCATGCACTTGAGCAATTAAATAGAATACCACTAATGGAACAACGAGGCCAACAAGAGAGGTTGCACTTGAAAAGCTTGCGTTCCAAGGTTGAGGGTGAACAGGATCTATCTTTCTTTCAGTCTTTCTTAACACCAATTCAGAGATGGACAGACAAGCAGCTTGGAGATTATCATGTGCACTTCAACGAGGTTTGTTCAACTTATTAGGTTGTTTGGTAGTACTGGGTCAGATACTTGGATTTGTTTTTCTATGTGTTTTCCCCTTTAAAACAAATATTCTAGAGGTCTTTTACCCTCTTCTTTTCTCTCCAAAAGCTTTGTTTTTGATTTTTTACCAAATAATTATAATATCTCGTGTTGCCCCTTTAATTTTGTTTTACAAAACTTCTCACATGCTTTTTAGGGTTCAGCAACTATGGAAAAGATTGTAGCAGTTGCAATGATTACCAGGAGGCTTCTACTGGAAGAACCAGAAATTGTGTGTAATCTTTTTCTTTAACATCTTTCACATTTGGATGGATAGTTTTGTATAAAATACTATGGTAGGCTATAAATTTCAGTTATTAAAATAAAAGTTTCTTTGGTATTTTCCTGCAGACCTCACACTCCCTGCCAGTTAGTGATCGTGATCAGATAGAGATCTATATATCATCATCAATTAAAAATGCATTTTCAAGGGTGAGTATTAATTTGCGAAGATGTTTGAGTACACGTTGTTCTTTCAATTTCTATCTTCATTGAAATCCTAATTCGGTAATTGGTATTATCTTCCACTTGACTGATAAATGATAGACAGCTCATGAAGCTTCCTGTTCATTGTTATTGATTATATACTGTAACAAACCCCAACGATCAAAATGAAAAAGGGCTACATGGAGAAATTTCACCTTTCAAATACACTTACAGTAGGAGAGGGAAGAAAAATGACTAGGTAGTGGGAAGGGAACCATAACTGTAGGAGGTTAGTTACAGAAGAGAGAAATGTAAACAGGATTTAAAAGCTATTGCAGAGGGTGGGGTGGGGAGAAGAGAAAAAGCGTGAAGTGAGAAATTGGGGGAGAGTATTGGCCTCTCGAATGCCAAATATCGTTCTATTATATTTTCCTTAACCGTTCAAACTCCCATACACATACTTATACACATACTTGAATTTACACTTTTGCAGATTTGAAGGTTTATCACACTGATATATCCTTCCTCTGCAGTCGCATTTCTTATCTGTTCTTATTCATCTATTCTGTTGTTCTCTATTCTGCTACTATTTCCATCATTCATTATACCCTAACTCTGTGTGTGAGCACTTGGAACTGTTCCATATACATGGTAAAGTGAATTTCTTTTTAAGCATAACTTAATTATATTTTGATTCAATTTTTCCTAGGCTTTAAATATATATTGTAGAATTTGGAGTCAAATGTGTTCCTAGAACTGTTTTATGTCTTCTTGATTCTGCTGTGATTTGAATGTGTGTGCGAGAACTTCTTTCTATTTCCATCCTTTTAAATTGCGAACTACTGGATAGAACGTGTCCTTGTTTTTGCAGTCCATTTTTATGCCTATCTTTTATATTTAAGGAACCTGTTTACTTTCTGCAGACAGTGCAAGTTGTTGAAAGAGTTGATATGTCAAACGAGCATCCCTTGGCATTGCTTGCAGAAGAACTCAAGAAGCTCCTAAAACGAGAATCAGTAACTTTCTTGCCTGTTTTATCTCAGAGGCATCCTCAAGCAACTGTTGTATCTGGATCACTAGTTCACAAACTTTATGGCCTCAGACTGGTGAGTGTATATATGGGTTGTTTATATATACATATTATATATTCTGATCACATTGTGGAATATATCTTCAAAATCACTGAAAATTTGTTTTCTTTTTTTCAGAAACCCTTTCTGGATGCTGCAGAACATTTAACTGAGGATGTCATTTCTGTATTCCCTGCAGCTGAAAGTCTAGAGCAGTTCATAATGGCACTTATTACATCTGCATGCCATGAAGAAAATGCTGAGATCTTGTTGAAGAAATTGAATCTCTACCAGGTTAGGCGATTAAATTGCTTTTTAGAGCATGCAAAATTGTTTTTGATGAGATGATATGTCATGTTATCAATTTTACATAAGAACCTGTTCACATGTGCCACATGCTTGTACTCATTTGAAGATATCAATAGGGATAAAAGGATGTTTAGATAAATCTGATTTCTTGGTCAACACCATGTTGTGATTGACAATTAGAGGGTATAATTAGGATTATTTTCTTTGTCAGTTAGCTTCATCCCATTTGTGTTTCAAATAGTTTTACATTTGTCCACTCGTAGGAAAATTTATCATATAGGGTCTGTTTAGAGAAACATTTCCATAAGCATATCTAGGAGAGACAAAGAATAAGGAAAAGTAAAATTAGTTTATCCATAAGCTAAGATTAGCTTATTCATAATTCCTTTTTATTTTTCTCTCCTAAAAGTGCTTATGGAGAAGTTTTCTCCAAACAGACCCATTGTCTTTGTCATCTATCCTTCTATTTGTCCTATTATCTTCATTTATTCTAAACTTTGGTCCTTGCCCATTTTTCTTATGATAGATTGAGACAAAATCTGGAACTTTGGTGTTACGTTGGGTCAATTCACAGCTTGGAAGAATTTTAGGTTGGGTAGAGCGGGTTTTTCAACAAGAGGTAAATCCTTTATCAACAGTGTTATACTGTCAAATTCCTGCTGTTTTGATTATGTCTATTACAGAGACCTTTCTCAAGGTCTAGTTTCATTGTTCCATTTTAGAAGATTATTTTTGTAATATCTATTGTATATTTAAATTAGCATCAGAGTACTTAATCCTGGATAGTGGTGTGGAGTGGCTGACCCCAAAATTGGTATAAAGAAGAAGCAGATAATGAGATGACTAATAAAGGATTCGATGCAGATAATTTATAGTGCACCTACATTTTCCAAAAATAGTAAGAATGAATTACTAAAAACATATTCATCATTAATAATCAAAACCAGTAGTCTATACACCTAATCACTATTAATTTGATTACTGAATAATTAAGTAGAGTCAAGTAGCATAATCAGAATGTAGAGGCAGCACATCACTGAAGATGGAAGTGAGCAAAAGGGAAATAATTTAATGATCAGTGAGATGGGTTTTAAATCCCAGAATCCTTCTGATGCTAAAAAGGATCAGGATTCACCATGAAAAATTCATTTGTGTTGGATTGGGTTTATTTAACCTTATTATCTGTCTGTTTGTTTGTCTCTCTCTCTCTCTCTCTCTCTCTCTCTATATATATATATATATATATATATATATATATATATATCTATGTAGGGATATATAATAAAAAATAATTTATATTAAAAAGGTTTAGCAAAATAAAATCAAGGTATGAATCTATTGTTAAAGTAATACTTTTACTTTTGCAATGGTGTAACTACTAGTTTTCTTCATTTTCTATGCTTCTTCCATGGTTCTATTAAACTTCCTTATTGAAAAGGCTTTATTAACTTATTAGTAAACTTTCACAGCATTGGGACCCAATATCTCCTCAACAGCGGCATGCTGGTTCTATTGTGGAAGTTTACAGGATTGTCGAGGAGGTAAGATTGCAGTTGCCTATTGGATTTATTATAGGTTGTGTAATAACATAATTTTTCATTATCTTCCAATGTAAACTTTACTACAGTGTATGTTGTGTAAGTTATGTTTTACCATTTCTACATAACTTTCCTTTTGGTTTTACACATAATAAGAAAAAAAAAAAAAACTGTAATTCCCTTTACCTAAGAAAAAGATAGAAAATATAGTCTAATTGACAATGGAAATAGTTCAACTATTCAAGAGGCCTTCCTCCATGGCAAAGGGATATTTTTATAGGTTATTTTACATCATTTGGAACCTTGATTCTGCAATTGGAAACTTGGTTAAATTCATTATCAAATGGATGCTTCCTTCCTGCTCAAATGGCATCCAAGATTGCAGAAATGTTACATATTTTCTGTAGCTCACTTGCATTACTTCCACTTTACTTCCAATATTCAGCAAAAATATCCACTGCCTGGTTTGTTAAAAATGTTGGTGAGATCCCATCCACGGAATCATAGGTGGACAGCAGCTGCCCATATATTGTAGTTGGTTGATTCAATCAATTTTTCACATGGAATTAGGGGACATTTGTAAAAGTCGCACTGGTACCGGGTGCTAGTGTACATCATGAGGAGGCCATGATAGAAATAACCAGACAGGGCATAGGCAAGGCTATGAGAGGAAAAGGGTCAGGAAGGGGTTGTTGATGAGTGGGTGGTGTTGGAAAGTGCTTCACCTGTCATTTGAGTGTGTTCATATAAACTTCACACGCCTGAGAAATAGTATGCACTGGCTTAAAACAGAGTGTTGACCGGCATGGATTTTGCTGAGGGTGCACACCACTGATCATTAATGGGCGTTCACTAAGGTGGCTGGGAAAGCTGCCAATCAATGGCCAATGGGAGGTGTGGTATTCTTCAACTGTGAGGAAAAGAGAAAAAAATAGAGGAAAATGGAACCTTGATCTGTCTGTACAGTATAGAAAGGTTTACAGGAATTGTGTCATAAACACATACATGATTATTTTTAAGGAATAGTATTGATACAATAAAAGGAAAAAAATTGTAATCCCTAAAATTAAGGCTATTCAATATTTCCCGATTTGCATAATCATATCTTTAACACCTTTAAAGTGAATTACTCACCTTAGAAGAGTCAGATCCAAAATAATATTTCTTTATTTTTTGGTCATGGAGCCACTTATTAGTTTTATTGTCATTATAATATAAATATAACTATAACGAAAATTCTAATTTATTTGATATCTTATTGGGTGCAGACAGTTGATCAATTTTTCGGTCTCAAAGTTCCAATGAGGTTTACAGAATTGAATAGCTTGTTTCGGGGCATTGACAATGCTCTTCAAGTGTATGCAAATAATGTCGTTAATGACTTGGGTGAGTAACATATTACATATTTTTTATTTGTTGACTGTTCTCATGACATAATTTAATGATGGTTTTGGGATCTGTTCTCCATGAAATACTGAAAATTATTTTCATCATAAGGATCTGGATCAACTCTGTTAATAATGGTGTCTTTAAGAATTTGCTTTGCATCCTTGTCTCCAAAGTTAACTCTCTGATGGCACAAGAATATCCAAAGCCCCAGAATAGCAAGTTTAGACGTTCTCATTTTAGTCTTATTTATAAATTAATTTAACCTCCTTTCAATTATTTTGCTGTCTTGTCGAGATTTTAACGTTCTAATCATGTTTACCTGATTATGTAATGTCTTGTTTGCTTAATAATTATGATGCATCGTAAAATATAGTGGTTACAATATTTTACAAAAATGCTAGTGTATTGCCTATATTCTTACTATATTTCTTAACTATAATATGTTCTTGAGTAGATGGTGTCATTGGGCGTACTGCATATTTTTCTAATGTTTTCCAAAAGATTTTTTTATATATCAGTTTTCATCCTCTGTTATGATTATGCATATTCTATACACATTATATTCTTATTATGAGTTATGAATCTTAAGGTGTTCCTTTAATTACACAGCCAGCAAGGAGGATCTAATACCACCTGTGCCTGTTCTCACAAGGTACAAAAAGGAAGCTGGAATAAAGGCTTTTGTAAAGAAGGAACTATTTGATACTCGCGTGCCTGAGCCTGATGAGTTAAGGCCCAGCCAAATTAGTGTCCTAGCAACTCCAACACTTTGTGTTCAATTAAATACACTATATGTGAGTTCAACCAAACTTGATTATACCTGTATTATTTTCACTCTCGTTTCTGTGGCTGTGAGGATATTTTTTTTTTCCTTTTTCATTCAAGCAACCTTTTTAATGAGATTCTGTTCCATTCTGGTTAAACTTGCCATATTATTTTAGAAATTCCATATTCCATTTTTTATTGAAGGTTTCTTTTAATTTTTAGTAGTTTTTGTTTTTCCTTCAACAACATTTTATGAAAATTTTGAAGTTCATGTGGTTGGATAGAAAAATATGTGGTTGTATGGAAACCTCCTAGTTCTTTTTAGTAGGTAAATTGTATTTCTAAAATCCAATTACAGAGAAAGAGGATTCAGCTATTTATAGCTGACTAAGAAAACAAACTAACTGAACTAAACTAAAAGAGTAACTAACTCCAGCTAAAAGTTATTACATAACAGCAAACTAATTTACAGTACAATAATGTATCAGGAGCATACTTTACTCTAATAAATAGGAAGAAGAAGAAAAGGTTGAGGAATAGAAAAGTAAATATAATCTTTTTTTTAAGAGAAAAACATCTGAATATGATTGAAAATAATTCTGGTTAGAGTGCAGTAACTGTAAACCTGAAGAACAAATAATTCCCTTTGAAGACATGGTAAAATAAAAATAGCGAGGTCTTCTTTTTCAAGCAAAATCTCAAGAAGAATGTAGAAAATCAGTTATCAAATTGGAAGCCATGGACTAGATCTGGTTAAGTTATGATATTGAGGTGGAATGAAAACTTTGCTCGATTTACTGAGCAGCTGGATTTTTGGGTATATGAAAGTAATGCTATATCATTTGAAATGTGTTTTATCTTGATTACTGGGGAAATTCTCTTCTTAAAGTATATATGTTTCTAATAATTAACCCAAATTTAGTAGCAGCATGTTGAGAAAGTCCTTATTGAGATTGCCAGAAATCTTTCTTAATAATCTTCTGTTTTAATACCTCTCTTTATACTTGTGCTGCTTATGCTGAATCTTCTTTCAATATGTTGTGATATTAATGTTAGTGTTGTTTGCATTTGCAGTATGCTATCATTCATCTGAATAAATTGGAAGACAACATCTGGGAGCGATGGACAAGTAAAAGGTCCCATGAAAAACCCATAAGTATGTGCCGAACTGTTGTCATTGTATCTGTATTTTGTATGGTTACTACTAAAATTATGGTGTTTTATCTAATGAACGAAAATTTTATTGAATTAAATAAAATAATTGTCATTGGATTAAATTCTGTTTGGATTGGGAGGGGGATTTGTCATAAAGTACTTTTTCAACCGCTTTTTTTCTGTCCTCAATGAAATTTCTGTTCAAATAAATTGCAATGCTAGATATGATTCAACTTATCAATGAAAAATGTGATTTCTACATACATTGATGAAATGATCACGCCTAACAAATTCGGGTTTTGATCTCTTGTATTGTTACCATGTACACGAGAAAATGTCAATATTACATCCGTATACTGTTTTTGTGTTTTTTTTTTTTTTTTTTTTCAAATT
>Ga0209700_101267_pt1 | contig 51768 bp, 23 predicted proteins | sample SiratroredBW_FD_187528 | JGI IMG/M metagenome (GOLD analysis project Ga0209700, IMG submission 187528) | Root nodule microbial communities of legume samples collected from California, USA - Siratro red BW (SPAdes) (version 2) | ecosystem: Host-associated > Plants > Roots > Nodule | place: USA...
AAAAAAAAAAAAAAAAAAAAAAAAAAAAAAAACAAAAATAAAAAAAAAAAAAAAAAAGGAAAGAAAAGAAGGAAGAAATTGAGCAAAGAAGTGGAATTGGATAAAAAAAATTGTGTAATTTACGGAGTTTGGCAGGGTCCGAGGTGTGGGAGTTTGAGGAAGCTAAGGTTGAAGTGTTCATGTACAGGTGCAGCTCCTCTTGGGAAAAGTGGATCTGAAAAACGCGTCCATGTCCTCCTTATTCGTCACATCGAAGAACTGAAAGTCGTCAAAAAGCTTTCTTTTGCACGAGGCGAAGGCCTTCGGCTTCCGCGGCGCCGGCGGGCACGTCATGATCGCCGGAATTTTGCTCTCCTTCGACGTCGGAGTACGGTAGCTCTCGTCCTCTTCGGCGGCGGCGGCAGCGGGGGCGACGGCGGCAGCGGGGGTGACGGCGACGGTTTCCTCTTCCTGGCTTTCGTTCTCGGCTCGCGTGACGACGGAGGAGACGAGGGCGTCAAGGTGGTGGTCGGAGGGGACGTCGTCGATTTTGACGGCGGCGATTCGGAGCTTGGGCAAGTCGTGTTGGAGGTGGAAGTCGGTGGACATGGTTTCGATGTTGGTGGGAAAGCGAATGAGAAAAAAATTTACTAAACGTGAAGTGCGTGAAACTGCGTTTGTTGGTGTTTATATAGACAGGGTTGGGGGTTGAAAAACTTTACGGAAAGCTTTGAAAGCGTGCGTTAGAAGGGTTTTGAAGAGGAGTAAGAGAGAGATAGAGAGAGAGACGGGTAGGATTAGAGCGAGAAACACAGTAAAGAATGGTAGGAAGAGAAAGAGAGCGATAAGTGTTTTTGGTTGGGGTGGGGTAAGCCTAATGGGGTATCTCCCATCACTAACTCCTTTAATTTCACACTCACGCAACTTTATTACAATATTATTATTTTATTATTCAACTATATCACCACTTTTCTCCATTTTTATCTCACTTACATTTTACAACTTCTAAAATACTCCTTTCTCATTTAATTGCTTATCAGTAACTGTTGCGTAAGTTAAACTGGACTTTCTTGTTTCTTCCACTGTCGTTTTTCATTATCTACGTTAGGTTGAACAATTAATGGTTTAGCCATGTGAACCTAGAGTTAGAGAGTTCCCAAACTAGACGCAAATTAAACCAACCCTTAACTAATCTCATTTATCGTCAATTAATATTCTACACTAAAAACTCTTAAGTACATCTAATCACTTGCTAAATCCGCCTATAGGGAATATATTTTCATAAACTACTTCCTACGTAAAACCCAGTTTAAGGAGGTTGAAATTTGTTGCTTTATTTGGATACATTAATAATAATTTTAATAAAAAAATCGTGTTTGATTCTTGAAATGATATTCTCCAGGACTTGTTACCATTTTTACCACCAGAATAAACTTGTTTCTTTTCTGGCCTTCATACCTTGTAAGAAAAAATTCACATCTGGAGGAATTTTATGTTCCGTGAAATAGCACATAATTTGGTGAAGGACAAATGGAAATGCTCCGCGTGTAAATATTTGAGTGTTTTGGACAATAATACCCTTGTGTATTATATATATTAGATAGTGTTGGGTGCAGGAGATAAAACAGAGTTTCCTGAACGGATGTCACGGCCCATTGCTTTTACGAATAGTGAATAGTGGAACGTACATGTTACGTTATAGGCAAAAGGATAGCTATTGTCGCATGGTCCCGTCACCACGCGCTTTCCAAGGCGCGTCACGAACAACCTCCACTAGTTGTTCCTTTTTATTTCTCTGCTTAGTTTTTAGACAAAGTGTTCAGGGTACCCTGTCCGTTTTTCTTTTACTTTTGAGTTTCCATCATTATTCACACTCATGCTTATTATTCAGCCACACATATATTTTAAAAAATATAAGGGTCTTTTTAACTGGAAATAGAAGATGAACATGCCATTTTCAAGTGATGTTCATTGACCATATACAAATGTCTACATTCAGATTACATCAAAACTGAACTGTACTCTTCTAAAAACGGGACTTCATAATATACACCACATCAAGTAATAAACATCACAATCAATCAAAGTTACTTTTTTTTTCCCTAAATTTTTCACATTTGTAAATACCCAAATCGTCAATTAGGTAATTTGTAAAAATTGTATTTATCCATTGAAATTTGTTAAACTTTTTATTTGTTTCATCTTAGAAAATAAACTTTTGTTTTTTCATTCGTAGGTACAGTTGGATTAGACTACAATTTTTTTATTGTCTTCTAGTTACGATTTCTGTGATGATTGATTGTTTTTGTATTTATGGTAAAAACCATATATGCATTCATTTTTAATTAGTAGGTAATGAAAGATTTAAAAATAATTTAACGCTGGCCATAAACAGACTCAGACAAACTAATTCATTTTGATAAGTTCCCATTACAAGTGTGTCTTCTTGTGGATGGAGTTCAAGTAGGTCAAACAAATTTGAGATGGGTTAATATTTAATTTAAATTACAAGTATATAATTATCTTTATATTTTAAATTACAAGTAATAATTAATATTTAATTTATAAGTATCAATAACTTAATTTATAATACACTATAAGAAAATTGGCTAACAATCAAAATTAATGGTAAGTATTATAACTTACCGTCTCTCAGCGGCCATGATCAAAGTAAGTTAAAAGTCTTATTCTACGCTATAAAAGGCTGGACTAGTCAATCTGGAAGTTTTCTTTTTAAATTTATTTATTATTTAAAATGTTTTTATTATTTTTTGTCAGCACAAACTTATAAATTATTAATTGCTATCTTTAATTCAGTAAATGGATATAATTATTTTTGCATTTTAAATTACAAGTAATAATTAATATTTAATTTATAAGTATTAATAACTTAATTTATAGCATACTATAAGAAAATTGGCTAACAATCAAAAGTCAACGTTAAGTAATAAATAATATGGAATTTATCTGTACTAGACTCTAAAATTATTAAAAAAAAATTGAAAACTGATTTTACGCAGTTCCATGTTGATCGTATGTAACGTAAATTAAGTCGATACTAACTCTTAATTAATCTTTAAATTAAATTTTAATTGAAATAGTTTAGTGTGCGTAAAGTTGACATTGAATAATATTTTTTATTATAATTTAATTTAGATGATTGTAACAGATGTTAATAGTAATGATTTAGAAAGATTATTTATTGTCTCCATCGTTGATAACAAAAAACAGTAGATAAAGAAAATAAGTATAAGTAAAAAAGATATGTGTAGATTAAGAAAATAGAATAAATATAAAAATATTTATATAAAAAAATAAGAGAAAAATTTGTAAATAAAGATTTGTTATTTTTTAATATGAGTTTTGGATTAAAACAATCTATAATTTATATTCATAATTACAGACACATATAAATTTATATATACTAAATTAAATAAATATAAAAAATATATTATATTGACCGTAATCTAAATAAAAAATAAAATAAATAAAATTTTATCATAATAGAGACAAGCTTAAATAAATATAAATAATAAAAATGAATAAAATTAGTATCAATTATACTAAGACTATATTTATTTTTATGTTGAGAAAGCCACCACTAATATGAAACTAACATAAATATATTTACTTATTAAAAATTAAAAATAATTTAAGTTAATCCAATTTTATTACAAATATTTTTATTTATTAAGAAATTACGATTTGAATAGTGTATGCATTTTATATAATAAAAAAATTAAATTTACAAATAATTTAGTCCTTTTTTATTTTTTTTTAAAATTAACCTTCTATATTCGGTTAAAAACTAGTTTAATTACCTCAACTCACAATACATTTCAGTTCACATTATTATTGAGAAACTAATATCATGTTTTCTTATAGTGATGATCACATATTTGAGTTAACACTATAAAAAATTGTAAATATTTCAATGTTATATAATTCTTATCTTAATTATAATATAATTGCGAAAAGTTTGTACACTAGATCACTTTATTTGGTCTATAATCCACCACACTAGTAATTCAGAAAAGACAAGTGAAAGCAGGTTGACAAGATAAGGAAATACTAATCCATCCTAGTAAATTAATGAGTTAAGCCTGCTTTTCATCTTAACACATAAAAAGTGACTATTTAACTAATCTTTTTGTATTACTATACTTTACACATATGCGTTTTACTATACACATGGTTAAATAGATCGACTTCATGAGTTTTATCATGGTCTTTTAACGATAAATATTGGATAAATAATTTAATATTTGACATTTAGCATATATAAATAACGAGATTTCTGATTCGTTGTAATATTTTGAAAATCACGTTTACAAACTTTTCTTTAATTAATTTATAGTTTTATTTGCTAAATTAATTTATAACTCACATCTTTACACTTATTTTATATGCATGGAAATTAACTCAAAGAATGTACAATGATCATAGACGTATACTATGAAACTTTATATATTTGAGCAACAACATGAATTTCACGAGACCATTCTAATTAATTTTCTAAATATTGTATGCACGTATGATTGTTTGGTGCTTATTTTGGTAGTTATGCATGTTTAATGCTGTGCCCACTTGTTGTCTGACTTTCTCTTATAGCCAATACAAATGAACCTCTTCACTCATTTTGTTGATCCTTGCATCGTACACTAATACTCTCGTTTTTTTTTTCTGTATATAGTTCAGTGTTGTTGTGTAGACATGTAGAATTTGAGAAGTGTACTTTCTTTTATCAAAATAAAATAATTGGATGATATTCTATTTTATCTTTTATCACAATGAATGCACATATGTAATCAATTAAATATACGATAAAAAGTAAGAAGATAATAAACTGTAATTAATGTTATCTTAATTTTAAAAAGATGGTTAAATAAAAAAAAGGATATTTGGAGTATACGTAACATGAATATTTGATATACGAATGTATGAATGCTGAACGAACATGCCAAATTTTTATATATTTACCGAAATTGTAGAAAGAAGACAAAGGAAGGGGCAAATTTTGATGATTGGAGTTCTTCTCTCTTCTGAATGCATGGGAAATGAATTGACATGGTCCAGATACATACACACAGATATATGATCCCTATTTTTGTTTGTCCTCTAGTGCCGTATGATTGAGAAATGGGTAGAATATATATGTATATGAAAATGATTTATGATTGTTGAGAAGAGGGTGTTTAGAAGGAAAGAGTGAATAGTAATGATAATAATGTGATTAATTAGTTAATTAAGAATGTGGAGAGTAATTGAGGAGGTGGAAAAAGAGGGTATATAATAATAGGTGGTGTCCCCTGTGATATGGCATTGACATGTGTAGGTTATGTGTTTGTCTGTTGCGGAAAGATGGAAGAGAAGAGGGTTTGATCCACCCCACAGCAGATGCGCGTGCACATGCAAAGAACACCGCCTATCTTTCTGTGCCTTCTTCTTTTCTCTTTCTCTCTCTTGTGTTGTGATATGATTAGAGTGAATCGCATAGGATACCATGTTAGAGCCTTGAATACGCCCAGCTACTCCTCATTTTTCTATATTACTTGTTATTTTGTGAGTGTGGATTGGGTTTACCAAATACCAACCCATCATCCAATGAATCTTTCCACGTGCACTGTCTACTTACTACACATTTATGCGCTTCCTTTTCCCCTCTACCTCTAAATTCCACTCTTCTTCTCTACCTTCTACTATCCTATCCTATATATTACGCCCTACCTACTGCCATTTCCACCATTTACAACACATTTCTTCTTTACTTTTTAATCTGTAATTCTAATTTTCTTCTTCCCCTTCTCAACTCACTTTTCTATTACAACACATTGATCCCAATTATTTACAATATACATTTCAGTTCAATTTGCTATAATATCACTCCTCATTTTCTTAGCTGAAAAAAAAAAAGAAACATTACAAACAAATATCTATGTAAAATATTGGGAGTTTGTCCGAGTAACTTAAAGTAAAAACAAGGCTAAGTTAGCAGTCTTATCTCTAATATGAACAACATTATGTTCACATTTCTGTTAATTTACCTATCTTTCTATCTTATAGTTTAGTCTCAAATATATTTCATGTAAAGCTATAATTAAGTCCATATACATGATACAAAAAAAATCCATCTTTTCTTTTTTCTTTATCACATATCTTTTTGTTTTGTTTTATTCATTCTACAACGTGAGAAAATGTTTCTATTTAAATTTTTATATAAAAAAAATCGGTACAGATTTTGGAGACACTGAAACATATAGTTTTTACCCATATAAATAACTTGTGAGAAATCTGATCTTGTTGTTTTTAGAACTTGGTGTATACTTAATCAACTTTCTTCGACAAATAAATATTTTGACGTGTTAGAAAATAAATCGCAGTATTAATTTGAGATTTATACAAAGCTTGGTAACTTCACCCACAAAAATATATGTAATTCTTAAGTAAAAATTACATTTATTTAGTCTGTAAAAACTATATATTATATAATCTTTTATAATATTTTAAATGAATATATGTTCTTCATGTATTATCTTTGCTATAAAATTACTGCAGTCTTAACTTTAAAAACATTTCTTAAATTATTGACATGCATTAATGTATTACCTCTAGTTTTATACCTATTTTTACTCACTTTATAAGGATTAAATAAATAATTTAATTAATTTGGTTAGTCGTGGTAATTAGGTTTTTAAGACCTACTCTAAAATAATTAGGATTTCATTTCCTAATCTGTTTCTATATCTATTTAATTACTGTATTTTTATTCTTAAAAAAACTAAATAATACAGTAAATATTTACAAGTAGTTCAGACGGAGTTTTGTAAAAGCATAAAAAAGAAACTTACCAAAAGGACTCCTACAAATAAGGCCAGAACAGTAGGATCCAAAGAAATTCAACTTATTTACATTACATAATATTTTTGTTATTTGACCATTTTCCCATATACTAATATTTATATCTGTACTTGGTTTTTGACTTATACCTACATCCCTCCGGTTATGTCATTGATCCCTATGAGTATGGCTCAGGTTCGCACGTGCAGATAGGTTTACAATGATTGTGACTGCACCCTGCAGAACACCCAGGTAACTGCTTCATTACTGCATATATTTTTTATATACATACGCCCACACACACAGAATCGGTAGTTACTAGAGTTTTACGAGAAAACAGACAAAACTTCAACATTCTTAGTCTTTACCTGCTTAACAACCGCTTTACTCTTCACGTCAAAGTTAATATAGAATTGCGACCTTTCGTTTGTTCTATCACCTTTTCATTTTAATACTTAATGTGCTTTATTCTGTTTCTAAGATAGATCACCAACAAGTTGGCAGATCCAAAGAAAGTAGTAGTATAAGAAGAGTTCATGATACGCGTTAAGGTTTTCTTTCCAGTTTTCCAATCTGTCTTTTTCTCAAGCTTCTGAATCAAGCGATGTACTATTTTTTTCTTTTGTTTATTACCCATCACAAGGGACCTAACATGCACAATGAGGAGGTGCACAAGATCTCGTAGACACTAATTCTTTTCCCTTTTTCTGGTTGGAAAGTATCTAACCAAATATGTGATGTTTTTGTAAATATAGTTACATGCATGAAGGTTGTGAAGTTATTTTATGTAGATTCCGATCAATAGTTATATATATCACCGAAAGAGATGAGAAAAATAAAATAAAATAAAAAAGGGAAATATTGCTAGAAGACAAGTGAATATTGGGTAGCGAATTTTGTATGAGTATAATGTTGCTTGTTTGTTCACTCAACATGTTGTTTTCCAGCTGGACTATTGGCATTATTTAAGGTTGATGTTTTGGCTGATATAGGATAAGCTTAAGCATGCCCATCCATCATGAATTGATGATGACGATGATAGGTTAACCATGCTCCTCCATTGCTCTCAAAGGTATCCTAAGAAACTTCATTTTGAATATCTTACCAATTCCAACACTAACACCATATATAATACTCCTCTATACCTCCCAATTCACCCAACACCTACTACTTCAGTAAAATTAGAACAACCCTTAAATATGCTTTCATTCATTCAAAGTGTATCGTGTTTTTTTAATCTATATTTTAACCACCCAGTATTTGAAGTCTCATTCGAAGGGTTCAGATATATTATTTTCAAGAAATATAAACAGTAAAATAAAGAAAATTCTAAAGGCTACAAAAATTAACCGAATAAACATATATTTAAACTTCGGGATTCGATAATCTCAATGGTATTTTTGGATAAAGCACATTTTTTATTTATAAAAATAAGTAAACTTTTGTATATTTATTATAATAAATATTTTTTTTTTTATGAAAAAGGAATAAATCGTGTCACCACACAATTTTCATATGAAAAGATAATATCATAAGAATCTACTTTCATAAACATTATATGCAAAAGACAGAATAAAAATCGTAAGACATTAGTGTAATTTTAATTAAAATTAATCACCAATTACAAAATCTTTTACTTACTATATAATTTCACATTTTGAAATCGTGCTAAAAAACATGATTTATCAATTTTAATAAAAAAAATTGTTTCGTTCTAATAAATACGAGATGAAATTGCACCATAACTGCGTTTCCATCTCATGTTACTAGCAAGAATAAGTTGGTAGCAAGAACTCTAAACTTTTTTCACCTTCATGGAACTAAATTTTTTTCACCTCCATGGAACTAAAATGAAAGGAGACAAATTTTGCGATATATGCAAACAACCGCATACTGCAGCTGTTTGACGAATATGAAAAGTACCGATATATATTCCCATAATATTTGGTTCCCCACATCAATACGTATTTATATAATATGTGTGTTTATTTGTATGTAGGTATATGAAAAATATTAATTTAATTGTTTTTGTTATTTTGTATATTCAGACAGCAGAGTGTATTGGTTCTCATAGAAGGTGGCGATCTTCATAACAAAATAGTCATGTTCACGCATGTGTCAGTGCTGCATAAAATTGAATACAGCCAAACGGCAACTAGTTTATCATAATTTCTTTTAAACGAACCAAATTATCATAATGGGTTATCAAAAAATGAAGATATATTATTTTAATGTTCACAATAAATGAAAACCCAGTGTCTCTGTTTTGCTCTATCCCCAAGAACCTAATCCAGAGGAAGTTGTTGCAAAAATTACTGAACCATAAATATCGTAAGATACATTTGGCTCCTCACCAATAATGCAGCACAATTGACAAGTGATTGTTTTAAATTAACAGTGTCTTAATAATGTTGTTGGTTCACTGCTATTTCATACTATAAGTTGAATTCTACATATATACAAGAATAAGTAGTATATATTACTGTAAATACAAAATTATGTTACACAAAACATTATTTACTGAGTTAAAAAGTTACATTATTAATACGAAATAATAATTTAAAAATTAAACTATTTAAACAAACATAGAATTCGAAAAAAATCCAAAGTTTTTTCATTCCCAAAATATATGAGATCAAAACTTCTAACCTCAAGAGGTAATTTTCTTTTTTGCGAAGCCTAAATTGTAATTTAATTATTAATTAATTAATTTTTTTTGTACGTAAAATAGGAATATATTTATACCCACTTAACACGAGGTTGTAGTGTGTGAATATCTGTCTTAACTGTGAGATTTTGAGGAGTTGGAAGAAAATCCGAACATACCATATGTCAGTTTTGTTTGATTAAAGTGCATATGTGCGACATAGCTGTATTTAAGCAAGCCACGTATCATATGGTTTCAGGAGCAAATCACGTTCACGCTGTTGTTTTCAATATTTTAAAGTGTGCATTTCGTCACGGCACTTCAAGGGAATCCTATGAAGCTACCAATTGCCAAAAAAAAAAAAGTATTACTTAAAAACCCCCAATAAACCAACAAATTTACCAAAATAAAACTCACGTTGCTTAATTAAAATTAAAGTAGTCGGTGTTTGTTTTATACACACAAAATTCAAATTATGAATAAATATCAACCTATTCTATGTATATAAAGTTTCTGAAAAACAATAATTTCGTGTTCACGGGTTATACTTTCTCGAAATGGTAATTTAGCAGAATATCATGGAACCAGAAAGAAAACATTAGTGACTGTAACACGTTATTATTATATGTTAATTGTATTTCTCATGAGTCATTACTTTTTGTTATTGCACAAACTTTCTTATGATATTTTTTTGTTGGTTTTTATATAATTAAAAATAATAATAAATACATTATTTTAATGTAAAATATTATAGTATAATTAAATTTTGTAATGATTAAATATATCTTAATATAAATTATTTTTTACATTTATAATGTATGTTTTTTTAATAAACCAATAAAAGTATATATTACACGAAACAAAGGTACCCAAATCCATAAAATAAAAGGCACAAACTCTTGCAAGGTTCCTACTATACCATCCCACATGTACAAATATATGATGTCCAATTTATTTTTTCTTATTAAAATTATAGGTTAGGGTTAAACAAGTATCTATCAGGTCAAATTCAAATGTCTTGTCCATCGACCATCTGGGATATAAGTAGACAAAATTTTGATGTCCTTATAATTAGAGTATTACTGTATAATCTTTATCATGATCAGTGTTCTCTGTACTCTAAGAAAATATGAATGAAAATGAAAGTAGTTGATATTTTAAAAACGTATAATGTGTTTAGTTATTTTTCTATGTAGTAGGTACGGTGGTTTATAAGATGTAAATAATGTATGTACATTAAGAATAAAAAAATGACGCTCTCGTCTAATTATTAGTCATTTACCCTAATTGCATTAAAGTTGTCATATTTTTTAATTGGTTAATACTGCAAATTTTTACAGTAATATTGCATAAAATGATAGATAAGAATTTAAAACTATAAACCAGCCAAAAATCAAAGAAATCCAACCAAATTTATGTTACCCTTAAGGGTTTTATGAAGATAATAATAATAATAAAAAAATTCCTTAGGAGTTTAACGAAGATTACACATCCCAATATATGTTACGAATTAATCGAGGTTACGTACGAGTTTCACGCAATCCCAACAAAATTGTACAAATTTTGGCACTAACACAATTTTGCAGAAACAAACAAAACTACAACTTTTGTGGTCTTTATCTTCTTAACTTCTATATTATAATTAACGTGGAACTTTTTTTTACCTCCCATAATTTGTTGCACTTTTTTATATTGGGGGCATTACTTTGTTCTACCGTATATAGGATGTTAGAAGACCGTCAATTTGCTACCTAAAATGTGATGCCAACTCCAGGGGAAAAAGTGAAAAAAAAAAAATGAAGATAGCTTAATAAGTCTTTAGACAAAGTTGAGGTACTCAATAACTTGAGCAAAGGAGAATTTGCTCTGTAAACTCAAGAGTCTCGTATGCTCAAATCTTAAAATTTAAAAAGTTCCTTGTATATTTAAAAAAAAAAAACATTTTATCATCAAATAAAATGTCATCTAAAAGAGACCAACCACTTCATAATGTTTTGTTTGTCGTAGAAGAACATAGTTTGACATCGTATTACACTTGTACTTCTATATATACTTAACGTTGTTAAGTCCTTAAGTCCATTAGTTATTAAGGTTAAAGACAAATATGTTCTACAGCTTGTTAAGGTTAAAAATTTTCACTATTTGTCTTCGTTATCCATTAAACCGAAATTTCCTAACTGAGACCCATATTAGAAGATATATTTTTCTTCTTTTTCCATGAATATCCAAATAAACTTTCATATTTTTTTTGCAAATTTCCACCAAAATTCATTTTTTTTCAAGTGTAAATCTATTTTAGTTCCTTCCCCACAATAACATAACAATTGGATAACTAACAAAACACTTCAGAAGTCACCAATTTTCACCAAACTTACCTATCTTCGGGGTGTGGACCATGGATCCAATGCTGCAACCCTACTTCTTGGGATTGGAAAATTGAAGTGCACGGACAACAGACAAAATTTCGTATAAAATAATAGTTTTTGTTACAATCACGCGTGAGGTAGATTTTCAATGAGGTTTAAAGTCTGTGCCGTTGAGTGCAAGAAATTAACTACAACAATTTTCTTTCCACAATTAATATTAAAATGGTTTCCAATGCCAAGACCATAAACTACCACAAGGTGTGCAAAGGTTCATTGGTGAACCTAATTTACGTAATCATGGGATTAAGTTTGGACTTTATGAATGGATCGAGGTCACACGTGCAAACATTTCTTTACCAAGATTGAGTCCAAATAAATTGGTGGCTTTCACGGAAGACTATGATACGTGCATGGTTGACTAAAGGCATTCAGGTGTTACCAGTTTTGGTTGAAGCAAACAAACCTACACCATGCCTACTCTTTGCCTTCTTAGCTACCAATTTACAATTTTTGGAAAAGCTATTTTTCACCAACTTTGACTTTTTCTCATTTTAGTTCCTTTTAAAACTTAATATATTCCCTAACCAAAGTGAAAATTAAAATGTGACTAACTTAGTTAAAACAAAGTTAATGAAATTATTCCAATTAAAAGGGTAATATATGATTTTCTTAATAAATGGTTTATGAATTCGTTCAGTTAATATATGATTTTTTTTGTGAATAAAGATTTTGTTTAATTCTTTTTTGTTGTGCGAAAGGAAAATGTTTCGTTAATGGAGGTTGAATTTAACAAAAGTTATCGACTTTAGTGTGACCATTCAAAAGTTTGAATTTTTGTTGAAAAGAGGTATTCATATTCTTATTGGGAAATGGAAATAGAGGAAGCAAAGTAAATATTGATCACTTCCATGGTTTGAATGGATGAAGGGAACGAGAATAAGAAAAAAAAATTGAATTCCGAAGAAAATTTTGTTCTCTCCCCAGGTTTGTTGAAATCGAATGTCTCGTGAAATTTAGAACTTTTTTGCAATTCTTTTGCTGCGCTTTTATCTCTTTGCGTAATTGTAATAGTTAAGCGGGCTAAATTTTTTATTTTATACGTATGTTTTTATTATGATTTTTTTTATTATATTACAGAGGCCAAAATGCCTATTGACTTTGTTTATATTTATTCTTTTAGAAATTTGACTTATTATTTTTAGATATTTTATCTTTTAACCTCTTTTTTGTTCATAGAACTTAAACATAGGATCTTGTTTATCAAATTCAATCAAGGGTTTGTTTTAACGAAATTCTCCTAAGTCCTTTCAGGATGGGAAAAAAATAATTTTGCTTTCCATAAAATAATATTAGCTTATGCATAAATTATAACTAACAATTAGAAAAGTTATATGGGATATTTTCTATAAATTAATTCAAACATAACTTAATGTTAGCTCATTGACAAGTTAATTTATTATCTTTCTTATTTTCCTCTTCCACAAAGAATTAATTTCTGTCCATTGAAACAATTGCATATTGATTATTCTTAGACTATATTTATTTTGAATGATTTAAATTGGTTTAATTGAGATTTTTGACCCAATCTTAAAACCGGTTTATCTTTTAATAACTCAAAGTTTACCCATCATGAGATCACAGAGAGACAAATTGTTATACTATATAAGGGATAAACTTGCTATTAGTAACCGAAAAACTTCTAGTTTATTAATTTTGAGATTGATAAGTTAATTTATTAGATTAAAAGTATTTAATAAACTTGATACTTAAAAATATATAAAATTATATAATTATATAATTTTTATTATATAAATAAATGTGTCTTTAAACAAAATTATATTACTATTTAATTATAATTTTAAATGTTTAAAAAATAATTAAATTATTAATAAAATTTTATTGTGCTTTAGTTTATTTTTTAAAAATTGTATATGCTTTTTTATTTGAACAAATATCTTATTTAAATAAGCTGATCGAAGATTTATCATAATTATTCTTTATTTAGTATTTTAAAATTTTAATTTCTTAATATAAATTATTGTTACATTGAATTTTTTTTGTGATAATTTTTATCATGTATAATTTTCACATATTATGTATTTTTTTAAATTTATAATGTTAATATTTTTAATTTGAATTGGATAAAACAAATAATCCAATAAATGTTAAACTTGGTGCAGTAATCGTGTATATAAAATTAAAATAATAATTAATGAATAATAATAATAATAATAATAATAATAATAAATATTAAAATATAAAATAAAGTGTGGAAAAAATTTAAAATTCTATAAGTTAGAAGTTAACTTAACTAGCTTACTTAAACATTTTGTTTTTTATCAATGAATAATTTGTATAAAAGCATCCGAAGTTAATAAACTAGTCAAATAAGTTATTGATTAACTTATTGACCTTGAGAAACATGTTCTAGATTTAAAGATAATAAAAAAAATAAAATATATATAAAAAAATAAATTTAGTATGTATTTGGTTAAACCCATTTGAGTAGTTCCACTGTTTATGAAGATGGATATGTGTGGATCAAGTGTGTTTGGTTGAACTTATTTGCAATAATAGATTTAAGAAGATTTGGAGGATCCTATCCTCCATCATCGAAAGAGATTTACAAGGATGTAATTGAAAATTACGAAACACTCCTTGCAAGATCCTGTGCCATTGACATACAGTTAGGTCAATTAGTAATTTCACAAATATATCAATTAAAAAAATAAAAAATTTATAACATCTATCAAATCATTTCCAAACTTTCACAAACCATTCCCTCAAATCCCTTCAAATATTACCATATATCCATTAATCCAAACAAAATTAACTCAAATTTCTTCAAATGTACTCCCTCAAATCCACTCCTCAAACCAAACAAAGCCTTAAAGTTGATATTATGTGCTTTTTAAGTTTTTATTATTATTAAAGAAACAATTTATCTAGTTTTTGTTATTATTAGTTTATTTTATTAATTTAGTCTATTTGATATAATAAATAATATGTAATAAAAATTTAAAGTGAAACTTATTAAGATATTTTACATTTTAATTATATTTATCTATTAAAATTAATTCTAAAAAATAATTATTTTTTTTGTGAGTTGGCATGTTTGGTAGACCCACATAATCTAACTCATTGGTGTATTAAGAATTGACTCATTTGTTTTATCATCTAACACTACAAAAAAGTAGTATTTTTTTACGTTGGTAAAAAATAGACACAAATTAAGAGAAGTCAATACTATGGAGTAATTAGCATTGATATTGTATAAGCTAAAACACAAATGCTCTAATGCTGGAATATATGGCATATAACATGGCTTTAGAATGACGCTACGAGTGTTGGTCTCACCTACTTTAAAGAGAGACAACATATTTAAATATTTTTAAAGTTGCGTTGGCATAGTTTGTGCTTTGTGTAGCGTCAACTTGGTTGACACTAACTGTACGATAAAAAATGACAGTTTTCCCAAGGTTGATGCTATAAACAAATTAAAAAAAAATATTGAGGGATTATGACATGACTGGCCGCAAAATTACACAAAATAAGCCCACAAAGCAAATGACGGATAATCATTGTCTTCAGTGTTTGGTTTTTGTTTGTGAATTGGATCTGCAACTATTATATGCTCTCATGCTTAGAGTACGTCCATTGAGATATTATCTTATTTTTTATTTACTTAATCAACATTTTTTTATAATCTTTTATCTGCAACTATAATTAGCAAAGTGCCATCAAATATGATGTGGAAAAATTTAGATTTGTTAGAACTTAGAATAAGTCTTTCTTTTGAAATCACTCTATAATATTTGGTTTGTCCATTGCTGCAATAGTATCCATTCTAGTTTTGAAGCATAGAAGTAGACCTGTAGTTTATTGCATTATACTTATTACGTAACCAAGGAAATACTATGTTAAATTTGTCAATTGTTCCATGCATGTAGTTTTTTTCAACAGAAATAACTAATATTCTAAATATAAGACTGTCAAGAACACTAAAACTAATTTCTGTCAAATTTAGATGGCAAAGATTGATCAATGCATTGTGTTATTACTATTTTGGTATTTTCCCAAATAATCAAATCTATAGTACTAAAAAACCGAACACAAATTAAAAAAAAAATTCGTTGTAACCTCTTTCCCTCCCAAATACACACTGAAATGTACTAGCAAAGAAAAATGACAACCTCACTCATACGAGACATTGTTATCTCTGTTATATGCAAGATATCCACCCCTTTCAACAAGGAGTTTACTCCATCTACACTAAAAAAAACCTATTACACATATTTGAGAGCATTTATGTAATAAGATTTATTTAATTTTAACACATATACATTAGAACTCACTTTCAACACAATCAATCCAAGAACGATTCACCTAACCACCACACAACTAAGCAATAACAGGGAGAGTCTAAGATTGGAGTCCCACCACTATGTTGACTAGAGAAATATGCCTAAAACTTTATTAAAGGCACAACACAAGAAGTCTACTGCTAGGATTAAGGACAAAGGTGTTTATAGAAAGAGATAAATGAAGATAATCATTGACGATAATTTTTGTTAAGCAAGGATGGCGATGATTTTTTTTTAGCAAGGATGGCAATGGTTTTTGTTGAGTAAGGAGTAATTCCAAAAAAAAAGGAAAGCTTAGGATTTCATAGAAAAGAGAAAGAAAAATATAGAAACATGTAAAAAGAAATATCAACTAAGACACGTTCAAAACAATAAAACACCCTTAATGTCGTCCAAGCTAATGTATGCTCTTTAAAAAGTTATTGTTTTCCACCCAAGCCCTTCCATACACTATTTTAACTTTTTTTTTTAATTATTATTCTTTATGTCTGAGAGGTCGACGCTAATAAATATTATTTATTGTGTTGAGAATCCTTTTTTGTATTAGTCTTTTAACGTTTCAAAGACGAAAGTTAATAATTTTGAATTACTTTTTTATATTTTTTTTTAAAAGATTTTTTTGAACATTGGTTAAACTGACACAAATCTTAAATATTTTGAAACTAAAAATAGTGAGTCTTGTGTCAACTTAACCCATTCTAAAATTTTGCTTTTGATTGATATTATATTTTTACAACTAATACGAGGTATTTTTACTATATAAGAATTACTTAACCATTCAAATATTTTTACAATATAATAGTTAAATAATAATAATTTATTAATAACACTCAATAAATTAATTATATTTAATTTTAAATTAATTTTAATTATAATTTTATTTATTAAAAAACTATTTTATCAATCACATCTAATAAATCACTTACAAACTTTTATAAATTTTTCTTTTATTTCTCATTATTTTTCTCTTAATTCAAACAACTCAATTCTCCTCACATTTTCACTTCAAATAAACTAAATTCCACTCCATCTAAACCAAGCCTTAGAGTAATATGAGTGATATTCATTTATTTTTTAAAAATATATAATTACATTAAATTTAATTCATTTAATAAACATAGGAATGTATTTTATAATTTTATAAAAATAATTACATACTTGATTTACTTAATAATATTTTAATCGAATTAATATATTTTTATCATATAAATACTTACAAAATTTAACTTTAGTTTATTCCTGAGAATAAGTTGATATATATATATATATATATATATATATATATATATATATATATATATATATATATATATGTATTTATTTATAATTAATATGAAGCGTGTTACTTGCTGTTTGTTTTTTCTCTGAAGTAAGATAAGGTTTTGGAGCAATTTTATGTTTTGTTATGCGCTTTTGCTATCAACAACACTCCAAAACCTTCACTCAGTGAATTGATATCTTGTCTTTTTCACGCCATCTATCGTCCATAATAATACAAACTATTTTCCAAACTTTTCAAGGGCAAACGGTGAACTGCACTCTGCCATTTATGTATGCCTTAGAAATTGTGGGTCATCCCCACTATTGGGATTCAGCTCAATTTGTTTGCATTTGCTTATACTGTGCATTTTGTCTTGGGAATTTAAAAAAAAAAAGTTTGGATGAGTATAAGGTGTTTGAAGTTTTGCGTGACTAAAACAAGTTTCTAGACTCACCAACAAGATTTTTATGCCAATAATATCTAAAACTCAAATTCACACCTTAATGGAATTTCAGGGAAGTCCAATCTTTATTGGTTATTCTTTTTATCGTGGGTAAGTGCTGTTGAAACACCAATTAATAGCCTTACCTCCCATTATCGTGTTGGACCAATATTCAAATTCACCATCAAGCTATTTGAATGACCTTCAATCATCCTTAGATTTCTGGCTTGATCACCATTTGTAGCCACTACAGAACAAGATTAACAATTTTACAAGAAATATATAATATATATATTAAATCATTTCCAGAGATAAACAAGCTGGACTCAGGTCCAGAACTTACTAATTTTCCACATAAGTTCATCACCGCCCCCACAAAAGTCAAGAAAATTTGAATATGAATGTAGTAAAATGGATGTGAAATACTTCCAATTGCTACAAGAATCAACCATACACGTAACTTTGTTTATCTCCTTTTTATGCCATTATGCATTACTTTTAATCAGACAAGTTCTTGAGTTGTTCGTGCTTTTAATAACAAAATAGTAATCTTTATTTTTGTTTTTGAACATGTCAGATATGGTTGACAACGGGCGTTGTCAAATTCAGCAAAATTTTGGCATTAATTCAATCTGCTGACACAGAGTTACCCATAATAACCGTGTCTTGGTTTAAGCATAGTGAGAAATATATCTATATATACAACTTGCTTTTATAGATTAATGCTTTTGAGAGAACATCAACTACTAATTCAAATATCCTTCCATCATAATACTCATGCCATTAACACAAACAACCTTCCATTTTGGTCATCATAAATAGAAAACCAATCATCTGTTACATATTAGTAAGAGAATTGTTAACGATATTTATTAATGTATAACTACTCTTATGATGAGCTCCTTCATAATGATAGCTAGTGATTCATTTCATTAGAGTTATGTGGTTGAAAGGTCATTATGAAAGTTCACTTTTTTGTTGTGCTTGTACCTGTAAGTATAACGAAAACAGAGGGATCAAACATTTTAAGTTCTTTGTCTATTTGCAATTTAAAATGCTATCAGTTTGTAATTAAGGGAAATTAAGACTGAGAGCCATTAAGATTGGAGCCAAAAAAGTTAAGGTTGGAGCCAAGAGCAGATAGTACTTGAAATTTATTAAATGAAGATTGATGGTGTTTGGCTATATAATGCTATATACAAACAAGAAGGATTCATAATTAGCAGATAGCAAATAATATACATGTCAGATAACTTTTATGAAGATTGCTTCCTAACAACTGATTTATGAAGATAGCTGGCTGCAATTGATGTTATTAATTGAAACATCGCCATTAAAACCTCTTATAGTATTGGTTGCACCAAACATGTTAATATAGCCAAGATAATGAACCTAATAACAGTACAGTTGTTGATGGATATCAATTAAAAATGCAGTGGATAGTTGAAGTACATTATGAATGAGTTGAGCACTTTATGTTGATAGCAACTAGCAGAAGCTAGTAAACCTGAAACATCAATACCTTGAACACTAATGTTTCTTGTAAGTTCAATTTAGATAGGACATAACAGACCTTTAAGGAAAGATCTAAATTAATGTCTCATTCTTTCATCTTCTTTAATATGCAACTTCTGATTAAACTTTGGTTAGCATGTTGCAGCTTGAAATATTATCAGGGCTAAATCAAGTGACGATAGGCTGAAAAATTTGTTGCCTTTCTTGGTTACTTCATTATCTTGCATTAGCAGCTGTAGACAATTTCTCCTTTTGACAATTTAATTTATTCACTAAGCAAATTTAGCATTTACTCTTTTGTCGGGTACATGTTAGGTATTCTATGAGTCTAGGCTTATATAAAGTAAAAATGAGAAAGTTAAGAATATATAAAAAAACCTATAAATTTAATATTTTAAGATTTTTGAACGAAAATAGTATCATTTTCTTATATAGGTACAATTCATTTTTCATTATATTTGAATCTCTCTAGTATTGACTGAATGAGATAAATATAAGTTAGAGTCATTTTTGAACATATGAATATCCTTTACCATAACAAGTTTGTCTTCTTTTTTACTTTTTCATCCAAATCAAGTTTCTATGGGAAGGTTTTGCATATGATTGCACGAGGAACCAAGTCAACGAACGATAACAAGTGAAATGAGGTGTTGTTTAGTATAATATCGACAATCAAGAAACCTATGTACTATGTAATGCATGTAGAGTAGATTGTGTAGCTTTAAATTAAAAGGCAATAATTAAGACAACATTTGAAAGAGTAACATGGCTTGCTTGTTGTTGCATACAAAACCAGGTTTTTCTCCAGTTGTGAACGTTGAAACTAATTTGTTTTTACATGGGCTCTGAAGCTGGTCCATGATGATGATGATCCTAAACCATCATGCTTTTTTGTTTCCCATAGCTGATTCCAAAGAACACATCACTATGATCTAGCGGGTCACCAAAAACATGCTCCACACTGGCCACACACGAAAAAGAAAGTGTAGGTTATTCATTAATGGCAACAGAGTATGACCATGTTTCTAAACCAATCCATGACCATGCATGTGGTATACTGCTTCACAGTGAAGATGTAATGCCGACCTTTAACTTTTAGCTCCAGTAATTAAAAAAGAGAAACAGTGACATGTTAGAATTGAAGTTTCTTATTCAAAGTGCACTTTATTAGGTAGAGGAAATTTACTATATATGCATTTTTTTATCACACTTTTTAAGTTTTATTGAAAATAAGAAATATCTAGTGAGATTCATTGAATAAAAACTGAAATTATAATTTTTTGCGAATAAAGATGGATTGAAAATATATTACTATTTTTTTTCCTACCATAAAAATGTCTTGCTTGTGTAAATGGAAACAAGACAAGAAAAAAATACATAAAATATAAACAGATAGAGTAAACAGTGGAAGTCATGATGTTAGATTGAACCAGAATTATACAGCTTCCGTAAGCAAATGCGTTGCATGTGGATGAAATTCTATAATATAACCACTTTTTGTTGTTGTGTCTAATTACAATGACGTAGTTGTACCTTAAAAGCTACAACTCTGAGTAGAACAGCTTCTTTTCTTTTCTCATAAATTATATTACTGAATACTCATATTTTTCCTTTTATCTATAAGGATTCAGCATGTATACGAAAACATGTTAGGTATTACAGAGAAGGTAAAATCACAGATTATGTCATTATACTTCAACGTTATGCCAAAACCAGTGGCCATATTCATAATAAAAATAACATGAATTGAAAGATGCATCTATTAGGTTTCATGTAAGATAAAGACACATGTTACCATCTTGCTTGCGACAAATCTACAGCACACATAGTGATGAGTGTTTAACTGATGGGTCTTGGAATCAGAAAGAAATTTTGGGTGACCCTATAAGTTTGGTTGATAAGGACTCTCAAACGCAAAAGATGGGCCAATATGTGGAAATTTATGAAAGATTCCCCACCTGTAGTCTTGTGAAGGTGCATGAGGGCAACCCATTGCAACAAATTATGATGGAACTTTTGACAAAAAAAAAGGATGATCATGGAAGAAATGGGTATGCCAATAGTAAGAAAAGTTCAGTTTTTATGTAGATTTATTTTTTTATAAAATAAAAAAAAGTTTAGGCCGATCTCCATGTATTATTTTGCGTACAAAGAAACCCTTTTATGCTTATATACCGAACACCTAAGTTTTGGCATGTAATGTGAAGATAACTTCTTTGATTGTGTGAATTAATTTACAATTTGCCTTTAACCAAACAATGGCTCACAAAATCAGCATGAAATAAGAGGGTTTTGTTTTTTTGAAAGAAAAGAAGCTGAACTGCATCAAAGTGAAGATGTTGATGTGGTGACTAAGTTTGAAAGATTAAGCCAGACAAGGAAGTGGATAATAATTATGGGGCCAGATGTGAGCATTCAAAAGGAGGGAGACATGGTGGTTCATGTGATGTGAGGTGAGAACAACCTCATGATTATTGAATTAGATGCTAGAATATATGTATCAAGATTAACTCACTTTAATCTTGTAGTCAGTGTAAGAGTTTCAAAAGGCATTGTATATATGGAAGGAACTTTCAACAATACAATGAAACTTTAGTCATATTCTAATGGATAAATTAATTTTGTGGAATCACTTTATGATGTGAAAGTCACTCCATGAAACTCATGAACGATGAATGGTTGTTGAATAATGCTTTGGTTTCTTGACTGGTTGATTAGGGGTATGAGTTTTGTTGGTTTGTCTTTGTAATTTTCTTGTATTCCTATTTGATTCCTAATCATGCTGTCTGCAACATGCTTGTTGCTTCCTCGGATCAAATGTTTTGAAACCATGGATTTGAGATTGAATTATTGCATAGATTTTTGTATAGGTATATTGTTGAAACCCGATCTAACTATCTATCTAAGCAAAAAGGTTGTTGACAAATGAGTCATGTTATTGCTATAATTGACATGTGATGATTGTGAAGTGACACTATGTGCTTTATGCTCTTTCAGGAAAAGTTGGAGTTAGTATTAGCCATTGTTCATTGTTACTGACTTCAATGCTAAGCAAGTGATTGTTTACAAACTAAGGGAGTTAAAAACAATAAGAGAGAAATCATTGACTTCAACTTTATGTACACTTTATAAAGTTTTGATACACTTTTTGTTTTATTATTTTGAAATCTAAATTTCATAGAGTGTACAAACAATGGCTCAGAAAAACTTGTAGTTGGTTCACATTGAAAATTTATGACACCGGAGCAAACTCAAATACTCAAATTATGAAAAACAGTGTTCACAAAAAATATGAGACCACCAAGTTGCAAATCTCTCTTGGTGTCTGTCTAAACCGTGATTGTGATGTTAAAAACTTCAAATTAAAAAGTGATTCGTCTTCCTACTATTTTTCCCTTTTGGAACCTAAATGATTGCACCTCTAATGTAACTATAAATAGACAGCGTGTTCGAATTTGTGGTTTTTGTTAAAATTTTCACATCAAATTCAATGCAGAAACAATTTTGATAAAGGACATCAACACAATTGAAATACAGAATTAGACCCATTTTCTGCATATACTTATTTTTCTTTGATTTTTTCTTCACTGTTATTTTTTTTTTCTCTTTCGATTTTTTTCCTTCTTAATAAGTAAATAGATTAAAAAATTAATATCAAAATGAAAAATATTTTTTCAGGAAAAGGCTTTAACATATTAAAACCACAAAGTATCTATTATGTTAGAAATTTCATGTGTTTTCACTTCTTACCAACTTAATTAATATTTGTTACCTTGTCTCTTTCATAAACAGTTTGTTCCCTACTTCTCTTAACACACAGTTGATAAGTGTAAAATGACATCCCTAATAATTCTTTAATAAAAAAATACCAATCTAATCAATAAATTGTACGATATTCGTAATTATATATATATATATATATATATATATATATATATATATATAAATAAAATTATTTAAATATTGTAGATAAGTGATTTAACTGCAAATATTTACGTACATTTTAACTGTAAATTATTTATACATTTCTATCATATATTTAACTTAGATACTTGATGAAAACCATTGAGAGGGACATTTTTGTTAATATGAACAATACCAACTTCCGATAGATTTAAACAGTGATGAGAAAATGCACATTACGAGGAACTCAAGGCAATTGCTTCCTGTACCCCACATTTGCTTCATGCATCCATCAGAATATGTAAATGAACATTTATACCCTTATTAATGAAGATAAAAGGGGTTAGTATATTCTGGAAAATGTTTTCAATAAGAGACTGGGTTGTGAAGGTGTAAAATGCCTTATGAAAAATGTTTTTCATTAGAGGTTTTTATCTTACGAAAAACATTTTTCGTAAGAGGTTTTTATCTTACGAAAAACATTTTTCGAAAGAGGTTTTCGTCTTTTGAAAAATGTTTTTCGTAAGAGATTTTTGCCTTATGGAAAACATTTTTCGTAAGAGTTTTTTTGTATTATGGATAATTTTTTTCGTAAGAGATTTTTGTATTATGGAAAACTTTTTTTGTAAGAGGTTTTTGTATTATAGAAAATATTTTCCGTAAGAGATTTTTGTATTATGGAAAACATTTTTCAAAAAAGAGATGTGAAGACGAGTGCTTACGAAAAACGTTTTCCATAGAAGGTGATACGGAAAATGTTTTCCGTAACCACTCATCTTCACACTTTCTCTTATGAAAAATGTTTTCCATAATACAAAAATCTTTCACGGAAAATGTTTTTCGTAAGACATTTCACACACCCCACAACCCATTTTGGAATTTGTTTTCCGAAATTCATTTTCAGGATACAAATACTTAACAATCTTATTTACCCACTTTGTACCCCTTACGTAATGCGAAAACAGAAGCCAAACCTTCCACTTATGATGATGTTGCCGGAGAAACTTTCTTTGCAACACCCACCACCGCAATCGTCAGAGAATGTCCACACCACTTACCAGCAACCTAGTACACCACTCTCCTTTTGAATATTCTAACAAAGATGTTTCTGTGTTACGATATTTTGATGGGATGCAGGAAGCAAATGTGGGAGGGCAGGAAGCAATTGTCGAAACTTAATCCAACTATAAGCTCCATATTCAAGCTGGCCCAAACCGAAACCCAAGTATTTGATCAAGGGCTTTTGCCCCCTGCACCCCCACAATTCTCACACAATTTAATTATCACTCGATTAAAACTTACAGATAAAAGAAATACAAATTTAAACATTAGAATAAATATTCACTAACAGAAGAGGATATTCTTTTGATTTTAAGAAAACAAGACAAAAGCCACACCTATCTTCATTTTTAATCATTTAACAACGTAATTTTTTTCAGATAGCGCATAAAATTTAAACTCTAAACATGCTGACCATAAAAGGTATACTGTGTATTTTGAAACAAAATACATTTCATACAAAGAAAATTGTCGATAATTTTAAAGACCAAAACAGCCCTTTTTAAAAGTTTGATTAAAAATATTAACTTTAGGTGAAGTTGTTACGTAGTATGGGTATGCATGGGTACTGTTTAGCATGTATATAATGCAATGTTCTCTCAAGTGCAGGTACTCTGTTTTTACATTCCTTACGGAAGTCAAACTAATCTGAAGCGTGAATAGAATCCAATAGAAAGACTCAATCAAAATATAATTCCTGCATGACCCAATTAGCTTTGAATTAACCCACAAAAATATGAGTAATGGACTTTCTAAATTGAAAAATATGAGTAATGGACTTTCACATATTTTTGTACAACACAAACTGTATGGAAAGAACGAAGAAAGGTTGAGCGTAGTTAAACAAAGGTAGCACAATTATATATTGTTAGTGATGCAGATCAATTACCTCTATTTGAAATTCAAGGTCAAAGCAACCCATAACAACAAATATCTCACCATCATCTGTAGAAAATAAATCATTTTCAAAAGGGACATCTGGTGGTTCAAAAGATTATTTCAGAACTTTTCAAATTCTACTTATTGCCAATACCATAAATTTTTTAAATGGAATTCAAAAATAAAACAACTTGAATTCACACAAGTATACAACAGCCACTGCGAAACTCAAGGATGCTCCGGCTGTGAAGCTTGTCTGAGGAAATTTCTGAAAATAACCATTTATCAAGTAATGATATATAAATTCTTGAAGTAATTCTCATGTTAGGCAATACAATCAGATTCACCAGACTTAACAACGGAATATAAAGTAAACAAAAGTACACAATTAATGCAAACAACAAGCAGGATTATGACGAATTGAACATTAAAGCCTACAAAACGAAAGACAAAAATTAGTAAGAAAATAAGCTAATTAGAGAAACAAAACAAAAAATAAGGCACTAGCAAAAGCTCCCATGTTAGGACCACATGAAGGGAGTCAGATTCAAAAAACTAGTTCATTAGATATGAGTTTTAAAGGCTTAAGTATACTTCAAGCCTTTATTCTACTACTTAATATGAATTTCCAAACATTGTCATCCTCTTTTAAGCATCAATGTCAATAACGAGTTTCACTCTATCAACAGTGACTCGTGTGATGGAAATCCAATTGGAGATGAAGTCAACTTATATTCTATAAATAAGACAAATCTTACGTATTAAGCTAATTCTGCAGAGTTGAATTAAAGTTAACTTCTTAATATGATATCAAAATCTATCTTAACAAGATTTGTCGAACTTATTATACCATTTGTTATCGATTTGTGTTAGAGATCTGAGATTAATTTATATATAAAGGGATGTCAACCTCACCTTAGTAAAACCGATAAAAATTCACTTCTTAATACATTGATAATAGTAACCCTTTCTTTTGAAAGCTTCACTCACCGATTTGCATGGTTATCAAATTGATCTGAACATGCTGCTTCGTCTAAGAACAGTTCCCCTGTCTGATTCAGCTGTTGCTCAAAATAGGTGATACACAGAACCAATATTAAACCAGCGTAACCTGTTTCAGATAGGTAAAATCAATAAATAACCATTTTAATTTTTTTTCTTAAAAAAAATCAACCTAGAATATTAGTTATTTTATTTTTTTATTCTACATAATTAATAAATATTATTGAAAGTTTCAAATTAAGTACGATACTCGTTTTATTTACACTTTTACACATTTCAAATATTAAGAACCTATATATGTTTTATTTTAGATTTTAACATCATAAAATTCAGATTTATATATTTTTAATGTTATTTTATATATTTGGTTGGATCCCAGTTCAACAACGAACGAACAATTGAATTTTAAACTAGTACCTAGATCAGTTTAATGACCGTTCAGTTTAAAAAATATTGCTGTTTATTAGTATTCGGTTTCTTGCACCTTAATTTATCCAATAGGTAGCCATTTTCGTAGTTCAACTCTCTACAAGAGTACCAATTTTTAGGACTTGAGCATGAGGGGAGAGGAGAGTCCAATCCAAAAAATCAGTCCAATATGTGGAAAAAGCCTCAAAACTTAAGCATCACAGCAAGATGTTTATTCTACTCAATTTATACTCCATCAAGTATTTTAGCCAAGCAATATAATGTATTATCTCTAAAACACTATTTCTGCACTAAATAATATACACAAAAGAAAAATTATCATAGTTTAGTAATTAGCTGATAAATGTCAACAACGTATCATCATAATAGGAAAGTATATAATGGTCTTAACTAACTACAAAAGACAGGCACCCTGAATTTACCACTCATTCCCTCAATCAATTTAGGAATTTTTCTTTTCAAGTATTTGGCACTAAAACTCATTCAGCACCAAATCATCATGTTGCCCCAAGACACCGTCCATCAACCCGATTAGCTTGCTCAATGTTGTAGGACCAGTCCCTTGCTACCAAAACACTTCCATAATTACTTAAAGAACCCTCCTTTGTCCTTAAATAAACAGATATACAGACATAAGAACGTGAAAGTTCAATCTTGAAAAAGATGCACATGACTTTACTTAGTGCTCAGGGACTTCGGATAGATAACAGACAAAATTCTCCTGAACAATGTTTCATGATTGCCATCAGATTTTACTCCCTAGTTATTCCTTAAATCTTCCACAATTTTGATTTTCATTGTAATGGACAAAACTGCAAGCCATTCAAGAGTACAATTAGAATGACATAGTTTAGGTAGACAATCTCATGTTACTCAACAACAAACTGTCAGAATTTGGTCAAACACTATCATGATGAATTATATTAAGGTAACATCCCAGATGCCAGAAGTACTGCTGGCACCAACACCATCTCTAATAGTTTACAGACAAAATTCTTTTAGAATTTAAAGCAAGCAGAACATATCTCATAGCTATTCTATTAGCAGAAAACCGTTGGTACAGTGGTACTTGGAATCCACAAACAAGAAACAAAGATAAAGACTTGGTTTACACTCCTTGTACTTGTAATGGTTTAACTCCCATTGAGAAAGCAACAAAATGTGTAGAAAACAAGTAAAAAATAACATATAAGTATCGGATTGGAATGTCATTACCTCTTCAATAAGACACTACGCCACTTGCTATGTTCAATAAAAGTAAGTTCTCAGCATAATAACCAGAATAAACAAACTCTGCATCTACTTCAATCTGAAGATCCGTAAAACTTTTCCTCTCTATGTCCAGCGAATACAGGCATCTCCTTCCTGCCACATCCAGGAGCAGCAACACCTCTCCACTGCATGTAACACACAAACCCATCGGTGGAATTTCCACGTCAGTGAGCATCATCCCCAAAGACGGCGCTTCCAAACAAAATCCGCTCATAACAAAAGAGAAGACCTTGTTCCAAGACTCCACCTCACCATATTCTTTCATCACCCAAATGTCACAGGAGCATGGAGAACCCTCACCCACATGGTACACAGTAAGAGGCTTCCCACTGCCACCTCCAACAACCTTAATCATAACTGCATCCGAAGAGGAGCGAGCCAAGCCCTCTGGCAGCATAACCTCACCAAACATCTCACTCTCGAAGTTAAAGGACAAAACAAAATTGTACCAACCACCAATGACGCAGCGTTTGGCAACCCAGTGAAGAAGCCCATCGTGAAATCCATGGGGAGAATCTCCAGCAAGGTAGCAGACAGGAGCAATGCCATGATGAAGGGTCCTCCAAGACCCAGTTGCAAGAGAGAAAACCTCAACATGAGGAGCAGAAAGGCCGAACCTTTCATCATCCACCATGCAAGAAAGTCTGACCACCTTGTAATCACATTTAGTGGGATCAAAGCCTAAGGCAACGTTGGATGTGTAGTAGCAAGGGTAGTCGAGGGGTGTGGGGAGGATGACATATCGTCGAATACACGGGTTGCAGACGATGACACGTTGGCATCGGTCATCGTAGGCGACGCAAACGAGGCCGTTACAGAAGGAAAGGACGGGGCAATCGAGGTGGGGAAAGCACGGGAGGTAAAGGGTGGTGGAGGGGTGGGGGTGGCGGTGGGGGAGGAGGAAGCGGTTGGTGAAGTGAAGGAGGAGAAAGGAGGGGGAGTGACGGTGGTGGAGAGAGATGAAGGATGGTTGGGTGATGAGAGAGTGCCATGACTTGCAGACGGTGGTGAATCGGAGAAGGGTCTTCGGCGGAAGTCTGCGAAGGATTTCCAAAAGGACTTCATAGGGGAAGAAGACGGTGTCAGACATTGAATTTTGAATCTACAATTAAACTATGAAATGGTGCTGAATTTAATTGACCATGGGAATATTGAAACGGCCAAAATTACATACTATTTTCTCATCATACAAGTTTTAAATGGTTTCGTATACTGTATGACTGTAATAAACGGTTAATATATTTATATCATGTTTTAATTATTATTATTATCATATCCTTCTTACTCAAGATATTTAGATTTTAATTTTAAAAGTTCCCTATACATTTTCAGTGTTATAATATAATAACTAACTTTTCTGGACTTAAAATAGAATTGTGTTTAATATGTTTATTCGTGTCATAGAAAACTAGATTCTTGGATAGGCTAATATATAGTAGATTTATTATCAACAAATATTCCACTATTCCACTGGTTTCTTGTGTTATTCTTATGTTCTAGTTTCATTTCTCAGTGTTTCTAACCATAAGCTTTAACATGCCACTTTTGTTATCACAATATATTTAGCTTCACATGAAAGAGAAAAGAGTGTTACAACATTTTACTTTTCATAACACCAAAAATGGATGAATTCATGTACTTGTTAACCAAAAGTGTTTTTCTTTTTAATTTGTTTTCACACCAATCTAAATCTAAATTAGACCATACCTTCAAAACACTTCAATTTTAACTTTATTCTAATCTATTTTTTTAAGAAAAAATAAGCTAAGATTAAGTGTACATTTCAAATATTTTAGGATATGCTTAGCTGCAACCATATGAGGTAATATAGGATCATTTATAAATATGCTAATTAAATCCAATAGCTAATGTCAGACCTATTGTTGCAAAGATACCTTGAGGGATCCAACTATATGCTTGAACAAGGTTACATCTACTATCTTTTCATTCAACTCTTCAATCAGTTTCAAATTCATCATGACTGGTACAGGTGCTGAATTACAGTTCATTATATTGAACTTTTTTAAGACTTCATATGCATACTTCTTCTCATGCAACAATACTCCATAAGACGTTTGTACAAATTCTAGATCAAAGAAATAACTAAGAGTCCCAAGATCACTCATCTTAAATGCTACCTTCATTCCAATCTTGAATTGTTAATTTCACTCAGCATATCTTTTGTTATAATCAAATTATCTACATAGAGACATACAATAAGCAAATTTTGATATTGTGTTTTCTTTATATATACTCCAAATTCAACAGTACATTTCATAAAACCTTACTTCTACAAAAAATGTGTCAATTAACTTTTTCCAAGCCAAAGGAGCTTGCTTAAGCCCATACAAATGTAAACATGTTGTTCTCTTCCAGATTTCCCAAAACCTGGTGGTTGCAACACATACAATTCTTTTTCTAGAGGGCCATTGAGAAAAGTTGACTTGACATCAAGCTAATATATAGACCTGTTTATCCAACTAGTAACAACAACAACTAATCTCACAGTTTCCAACCTTGTAACAGGGGCAAAAACATATGTATAATTAATTCCCTGTTTTTAAAGGAAGCCTTTAACAACCAAGCTGGCTTTTATGTTTAGCGATTGTGCCATCAGGTATGTACTCAACTTTAAACACTCATTTCACATTTAACGAGATCCACCAGCTCCGAAGTTCTGTTTTCCTCAATTGCCTCCAATTCCTCCACCATAACATCCTTCACTTCTATAATGTTAATAGCTTGCTTCCAACTTACTGATTCAAAATTAGCAAGAAAAGTCAGATGCACCAGTTCTCCACTGTCAGCAACAATATTATCACAAAACAATTCATGATCCACAAGTCTAGATATTCTAAAAATAGGAAATTCAGTGGTATTATTTCTACGAATTTTAACTCTTTCTTCCAGAAAACAAGGAACATGAGTTTGAGATTTACTTACCTAATTCCATGATGCAGCTTCATCTACAATTACATCCATGTTGATAAGCATATGTTGCTTCACTAGACTATACATTTTATAGGCACCAGTTGGATGATATCCAACTAATATAAGAGTTTCACTCTTCTCATCCAACTAATATAAGAGTTTCACTCTTCTCATCCAACTAATATAAGAGTTTCACTCTTCTTATCCAACTTTCTCCTTTTGTCATCAGGAATATGTCTATAACACAAAGATTCAAAGATCCGAAAGTGATGCACCATTGGTTTATCTCCAGGCCAAGCTTCCTCAGGAGTGACAAATTTTAGTCTCTTTGTAAGTCATTTATTAACACATCCACTGCAATAGTTGCTACTTCACCCAAAAACAATAAGGCAACCCTTTTTCTTTAAGCATACATCTAGTCATATCCAATAAAGTTTTATTCCTCCTTTTAGCTAAACCATCATGTTGAGGTGTGTAGGGAGCTCTTATCTCATATTCAATTCCCTTTGCAACACAATATTCATGAAAGTGTTTTGAATTAAATTCTAATCTACCATCAATTCTGAGTATGTTTAATTTCCACTCGAATTGTCTTTCTACACAGGTGCACCATTTCACAAATAAAGAAAAAACTTCCTTCTTCTTTTTCAGTAGATATAGCCAGATTTTTCTAGTGAATTCATCAACAAAGGTTAAGAAATATTTGTTACCTCCAAGAGATGAAACATCAAATGGTCCACACACATCTGAATGGATAACACCGAGATGATTTTTAGCCCTTTGAGGTGCAACAGTTTGAACATTTTCTTGGGTTGCTTTCATATCACACAACCTTCACAAGTATTTTGTAGACAATGTATTGAAGGCAATCCACATATTATTTTCTTACTGCTAAGCATATTTAAGCTTTTGAAATTCAAATGCCCAAACTTATAATGTCATAACCAGCTTGTTTCTTCAACATTAAAAATTGACATATCGTAGTAGCATCAAGATTTATCTTGAAGGTCTTGTTCTTGGATAGAAATGCTTTGAGTAACAGTCATTGCTTAGAATCATAAACCTCAGTATGATTATGTTGCATGATCATGGTGTAACCTTTTTCAAGTAACTGCCAAGACTCAACAAGTTATTCTTTATAGAACATACAATATATCACACATATAAGTTCTTTTTCAATCCTTTCTTGTAATCAATACCTTGTCAATCCCTTCAGCTGAAATAGTGTTATTATTAGCAAATCTCGCATTACTCTTAACACTTGAATCATGATCTATCAACCAATCTCTATTTCCAGTCATGTGATTGGAACATCCAAAATCAAGATAGCAAGAAGGACTTTCTTCATCACAGTTTGTGGTTACCATCAGCAACACTTGTTTTGAATCAGAACTTTCATCATCTTGCATCAGGTATGCCTCATCATTCTTCTTACCTCTCTTGTTTGTATTGTTGTCCTACTAACACTCATAAGAATAATGGCCAAATTTGTCACAGTTGTAACATTGCACCTTCGTTTTGTCAAAATTCCTTCTTCCTCTGCCTTGGTACTGATTTCCTTCTCTGTAGATATGGTTATCTTTATGCTCAGAGTCGTTGTCATCATTATCTTGAGAATTTGAATTTTTATTTCTACCACCACTTCTACCTCCTCTTGATTTTTTACTTAGTCTACCATGACTTTTATTCTTGTTTTGGCTAGTTCTAGCTTGAAGGCTTCTTCAACAATCTTTTCATAATTCTTTCTCTTAAACACTCACTCCTCATGTGTCTCCAAAGAATTTTGTAATTTTTCAAGAGTCATTTTCTCAAGATCTCTTTATTCTTCAATTGCAATCATAATATAATTGAATTGAGAAGTTAGTGTTCGAAGTATCGTTTCAACAACCTTGCAACATCGAAAGTCTCGTTACATACCTACATTGAATTCAATAAAACATTAAGTATACTAAAATGATTTCTTCACCATTCATTAAAATTAGTTCATATTGTCTTTTAAGTGACAATAGTTTCGCCTTTTTTGTTTCTCCTGGATTATCATACACTTATTTTGAAGTTGGGATTAGTAATCACTATGAAGATTTCTCCAAACTTATTAATTATTATATAACATTTGAATATGTTACATATGACTTGTTGATTCAAACAAAATTTAACCAACAACTATATTGATTTAATCAAATGTTTGAATTGGTTTAATCAAAATGTTTTGCTCTAGTAAAAAGCACTACCACCAATCGAACCCAGAGTCAAAAGAGCATAAATCTAAGTAAGCATCAACATAAACACTACTAATGGATCTGAAAATCAAAACAAACTAGCAATAAAAAACAAATGCCCAAAAAATCTCATCTTACACTAACCCATACATTCATTCATAATCTTAATAGAAGAAGGAGAAAATGTATATAAGAGATCGAAACCACAAAACAAAAATAAATGTTTATTGTTCCTTTTTTTTCGATACGAATGGAAGATTATCATCAACTGATCTGGAAGATGCTACAAAAAAGAAAAACAACAAGAATAAAAAAAATGAAAAGCTTAAGAAAAAGACGAAAAACGCGGACAAGATGAAGAGAGCATAAAATAAAATGAGGATATTGAAAAAGAAAATAACAAAAAAATAAAAGGTAAATATCGAAGAAAACGTACCACGTGAAAAATAAAACAACTTTTAATTCAAATAAAATATAGAAATAGTGTACATCACGTGATAATGTATGTTTATCAACACTCTAATTTAAAAACCATAAATAATTATATAATTATAATATAGTAGATTATGCTCATCACTATAATCCATAGGTAGTCCATTGAAAGTTGTGATTTATTGTGTACTTTGAAATGGATGGGATTGAAATTCAAAGAGATGTTTCTTGCTCTAAGGTTACTTTTATGGCATATCAATAATCATTCTGTACTGACTTTCGATATTTAATAATCACTCAGTTGTTTTTTTATATATAAAAGTGTTAAAATTAATCAATTATAATAATTTCCTATTTTTTATTCTTTTCAAGCAAGTATCTAAAAATCACTTATGTTTTTCAAGAATTTTTTAATAAAAGGTAGTGATAATAAAAATTGTAATTAACTTTTTCATAATTTAGAAATATACATTTTTATAGTGATTTTTAATTTTAATTTTATTTCAACTTTAATTTATTGTTTTTAAAAAAATAAATTTCTACAAAGTTTATTTTACAAATTACATATGCTGAGGATTATAATTGACGACGTGGGTACTAGGTGGTTTTTTTTTTTGGTTTAATTTAATACACAATTTCCATTTTTTTTATTATTACATGAAAAAAATTGGACATGATTTACAATTAATTATTTAAATATATTTAAATTTTAATTTGTAAATAATTTTTTAATATTATTTTTAATTTTATAAATTAATTACTCCGTGGTTAATCTTTCAATATTAATTCATATCATCCTTATTAAATTAAATAAAAAATATTTTTGTAAATTATTTTATTATTCAATTAATATGAATTTTTTCCTTCGATTATCTATTTTTTCCCTTTATTTCATTCTGTACCCATTAGTCATCTAAATTATTCCATGGAAACTAATTTGAAGTGAAGTTAAAAAAATGTCAAATATGATAGCAATATATTCCGTAGAACTAATTTGAGTGCTCAATTAAAATCTAAACACACTTCTCTACAAAAGTGAACATGGTTATACCACGCATCCGGGTGATGTGTGAAAACAAGATCGCAGTAATTTAAAAGGGCAAAGAAAATTGATGAGCTCAATAAACGATCACCACTAGGCAAAATTGTTCTATTAGTTAAAAACATCAACTCCACCAACACTAAAGATAACGCAACAGAAGAGAAACAAACAAACGTTAAAATATTCATGCCGACCAAAATTTTACAAAAGCATCAACAAAAACTTTCAAAGCAGCTAAAAGGGGGTTGCGTTCTCGCTTTGCGGAATTCTTAGCTGCTCCATCCCAGGACTCTCTGCAGTGAAAACCATAGAAAGGGCCAATTAGATTCGTAAACAACCAAATCAATTTCACTTCTATAATAAAATGGTGTTAAAATAGGCACATTATTTGAGATAAAATCAATTTATATATACTTACAGATATATTCTATCCACAGTTGTGCCGTTTCTCTGAGAGTGGCCACCAAGTTGACCATCAACTCTATGTTTATCAGCTTTTAGCAGGTCGCCATCTTCCTGCGATGGGTTACATGTCTTGCTGAGGTTATTGGTTTGAGTGCTTGTCTGTAAGAATACATTTAAAGGTTACATGGATATTTCCCCTCAAATAAGTATCAGAAAAGTAGTTACTAGCTATGGTTTATTATTTATGGGATCCAGGAGTCTTAATCTTTCCATAGAAAACGCAAACCAATTAATCCAGTTGCTGAAGATGAAAGAGAAAACACAAAATTGACACACACCAAGGAGTATCCAATTTTCTGTCTGCAAAACACAATTATACCAAAATTGTACACTCTAATCACCCCTACCCCAAACAGATAAGACACCGAATAACCGAAGACGACTGAAGTGCAATAAGTGTGACAAATTTAGAAATACCTTAACTCCATCTGCTTTCTTGCTTTGGTCGATGGTTATGGTATTTTTATGAGAGACTTCAACTTGAGAATCAGTGGGGTCTTCAAAATCATAATGTTCTTTGTGGGTAGAATGATTGGAGCTTTCTTCTGATATATCTCGTACATTCTCCTCCTTATCAAGCTCAGTGTTAGAGATGTTCTTTAATATTTGATTTCCAGGGGCATCCTCAAATTTCTCGTCCAATAAGTTCAAATTCTTTGAGGGCTCTATACCATTTAATTCAGACTTTTCCTCGCCTTGTCTGAGTTCCAACATTTTCATATCATTTTCTGGTGAATTACTTGAGTCCCTCAACCCTCCAGGACTTCTTATTCCATCAGTAGTCACGGAAGCAGAGCTTAGTGGAAATGTATCTACTATTAAGTCTTCTGTCGCAACATTCACTTTAGTCATTGGTGTTTTGGCAGCTGCCAACTCTGGTTCAACTTTCTGTTTGAGTGCAGAAGGATCACTTACCTGCATCTCAGGAATAGCAGTTTCATTTGATTCCTTATTTACCAGATTCACCTGGCTATCATTTAAAACATGCCCGTTGCCAACAATTTTGTACTCATTTCCAGCGCAACTTCCGTCAGAAACCGCAGCAGTTTTAACAGATTCATTGTTCGTAACACCTATGCGGCTAGCATTCGTGGTATGCCCTTGGTCAACTATTAGATGTTCAGCTCTAGTATCATTCCCATCAACAGCAACAACCGCTTCAATAGGCTCTTTGTTTGTCACGTCTATGTGGCCAACACTTATGACATGCCCTTTGTCAACCACCTGGTGCACAACTTCAGTATAAGGCCCATCAGAAACAGATATCATTTTTTTATTTGTATCCTGAAGCTTGTCAGGCTCACAATGATTTTCAATTGAAGACGCAGGCGGAAAAGGTTCGGGATCTCTTGCAATTGAACCCAGCGGATATTGTTCAAAAAATTGATCAGTGTTCAGTTCTTCTAAAGTGAACTTAGCAGGACCCAACACTCTATTTTCTTGAATTATATCACGTACAATCTCCCGTACTGTGTAGAAAGAGCCACCAACTTCTTTATGGGTAAGATTAAGCGATGGAAAGTTTCCATTGTTTGAATCTTGGTACCTGGACACAAGTAAAAAGATAGTAAATACATGTGATGCATTTAACAAATCATTAACAAAACGGTTCTCTAAAGTTTGACTTAAATTACAACTAAAAAGAATATTGGGGGCATACTAAATAGTTCAAGTATTCAACCTTTTAAGAATGTAATATAACAGTACCGGATGAGAAAATTAGAACTAGGTTGATATCAAATAACAGAAAGAATACATAAATACAAAAAAGGTCTCGTCTGTGAATAAAAGTTTACCAAAGAGGCATTTATTAAAGGTTTGTAAAAAAACCCATGCATCAGTTTTATTAGTAAAATGGAACAGGAAATAATTATCAATTTTGCGCTCCACGTTCAACAGGTACCCAAGAATAGATGTCCCAAAGTAATCATATCGGCATAAATAAAACATCAAATACCGATATAATAAGCAACACTATTGCTCTTGGATCACATTTGCACTGATGATAGGTTGATAATTACACAAGTAACTCAAATAATCAGTCAGCATTCAAAAGTTATATCAAGAAAGTGTCCATTCCTTAAAATAATGTCGTCAACAAAGTGTTTAACTGGGGTGAAACGGAGAGGAGGCAAGGGACTTCTATAAAGTATCACTGTTTGGAAGGTAGTAATTTAATTTTTGTTCCCCTCCAATCTTGGGGAATTTGGATGAGAGGGAAGCGGATCTATAACATTTGAAATGCAATGGCAAAATATATCTAATTATGTTTTGAAATCTAAAATGATACGGATATAAAAGTAAACTAATTTGTAAAACCTGTCCTCATCCCTTGTGAACCAAACAACATTAACCAGACAGAATGTTTAAATCAAAGGCATTCGTATCCCCTATCTTACATTAAAATATCTCTCTTCCTCTTAACCAAACAGATCATCAGAAAAGTAAACAGCAGGTAATTTGAATAGGATAGTAAATCTGGAGTGCAGTGAAAGTGTAAAAGTAAAATGCAATTACTTCTGTATAAAGGTTTCCACCATTGCCTTTCTTTCCTCCTTGGAACGCCGAATCCGAGTCTTTCTGCCTTCCGATTCATTATTCTTCGCAAGCGCAAACGTTTGCCCCAGACCACCCCTTACCGAATGTATCATGTTTGGCATCACTCGAGGAATCTCAACCTGCGTGTAGTAATAGCCAACTCAGAAACATTACATAACACTTGATAATCGGCTTAGAAATTGCATCACTATCCAAATTCAATTGCACTCGTACATAATAAGAAAAATATTTTAATATCACAAAAAGCTTCAATTACATGGGAAAAGTGAAGAGATAATGGGTAAGCGTAAAATAGCATGGAAGTAGTTGGGCCCGGTCTAGGTTCCCAGGCCCATAGCTATATTCACCCCGAAATTGGTGGAGATTAGGTTTGAAACGGAAGAGAATGAAATAGCGGTTTTGCGATAGCTTGGGGAACTTGTAAGAATAGAATGGTAATATGCAGTGAAGATAATTTGTGTTGAGGAAAAGATTGAGAACTAGAAAAAGGAGAAAAGAGAAAAATGGAGATTGGGGAAATGAAGAGAAATTGAGAAAGAGATAAGGAAGGGTACTGTAGTTGGGAAGAAGGGGGTTTTGAAATGAGGTGTGAAGGTAGTAAAACCCTCACTCAGCATCGCGACATAACATTCAAGAGGCGAACCGCATCGTATCAATATTCAATAATACGTCACGATAGCGATTGGTCCAAGTGTGGGCGCGGGAGACTATTTTTTTGTTTTTATTATTATTTGTAAGTTTCGCGTGCTCCTTTCCGGAACAACATTCCACGGAGAATAAATGAAGTATATTTTTGACAAAAGTATATAAATATATTTTTAATATGAATATATTCAAAATATAGTTTATTGATATCACTATGTTTTAATATTAAAATTTTATCAATTAAAAATATATTTGTTTAAATTTTTAATTTAAAGATTTGAGATTTAATGTGATTGAATTAGCATAGACAAAATTAACCTGTAGCTCGAATAAATTAAAACAATCTCACGTGAATTTGATTCATAACCTTTGTTTACAAAAGGAACTTTTGCACTCTAAATTTTCATATATTTGTCTTAACTGTTTTTTACCTGACAATGAATATTCGTTTTGTTATTTTTAACTACTTACCAAAGATATGCCATTAATTAGATGACACTCATTCATTTCGGCATATTTATAATGGATGATTTGGAGCATATGTGTTTATTTTACAAGTATGAAATATTGTTCATTTGTTTTTTTTTTTTATCTAAATTCGACTTTACAAGTAAGTTCTTTTTGTAAGTCTGTCCTTATACCAAATACTGATTCCTAGTTACACATGTAATCCAATTCTTGTCATTGTAAAATTACACATGTAATTACTATACATTTTAAATTCTAATTTTAAAGAAATTATGCGGCGACATAGTAGAAAATTGCATAAATTATCCAACATCTGGTTAAAATACGAAAATACAATTGAACTAGTGGTCCGAAGAAATAAACTCATTACATATTTATATGCCAAAGTAAAAATTATCTGCCTTTTCTTTTTCAATAATTATAACAATAACAACAAAATCAATAATAATACAACTATTCACGTAAAAACCAGCCATTATTCTACTCAAAATTGCCACTAATGTTTTACCAAATATACAATAATGAAAGAATACAAGTTTAAGCTAAATGAAGTGTAATTGATGAATGCATTTCTATAGACTATGAGTACACGTCGAAGGGGAACTACCTGTATCTTCTGTGCTGCTATAATTGACCATGAAAAAAGGCCGTGAAATTAATGAACAGCAGAAGATGGAACACTGCTTTGCTCTCTGTCTCGCCCTTTTATGAGACTGAGGGTTGAGTATACGTATTCAGTTAATGTAGAAAGAAACAATACTGTCCCTATGATATGATCTGTGCCAATGTTAGAATCAAAGCCTCTCCGATTAGCAAGACAATTTTCCCGACTGAAGCAAAAACGGGTTCACAAATTGTTGGGATATGTAAATTTCAAGTCTAAAAGATTTCTTATCGTCCAAGTGATTTCTGCTTGTAACCATGCTTCATTCTTTCAAATAATTTTTCTTTTGTTTTTCTTTTTTTATCCATTTTTAGCCTGTACCTTTCTTCCCTCTCCCTTTCATAAATCCCGTGCCAGTGTACCTCGCCTGTCAATGGCCACAACCACATGTCCCTTGGGTGATCACCATCATCTGCAGCCTCGGCTAGATCTTCGTCCATAGTCTTCAACAACGAAAAATTGAAGTATTTTGCCCACATAAAACCCTTCCGTTGTTCAATTGGGTGCTGCTCTTCCATAGAACCAGTGTTAGGATTTATGTATACCATCCTTCGTGCACTATGATAAGCCCATACATTGATGAGAAGTTCCAACACTCGACAGTAGCAGTGCTTAGTCTGCTTAGAAAGAACAAATGTAAGAAATCCAAATAATTTAAGAAACCTCAAAAGAAAATGCAAACAAATTACCTCAATCTCCGAAGACCCTAACAAGCACACGCCATGTTTACTGGAGTCTCTGTGCAGAGCATCGATGGAATCAACAAACATCCTGCATTCAATAGACAACATTTGAGGTTTCAAGTCACATTTAAATCAAGAAAGCACCTTTAATTAATCTACTGTTACGAAAGCTAATATCAATTAATTAATTACCGAGAGAACATTATGAACTCCAAGAAAGAAGGGGTTGGCATCACCCAGCTGTGCAGTGCTGACCAATAACTACCATCTTCAGGCATGGGGGGCAGTGCTTCAACATCATGGGGCAATGCATACATCTGGCGGAAGCCATCTTGAAAAACAGTTCTGATGCAATTAGAAGCATAATATCAGATGAGTTTGAAAGGCATTATAATATCCAAAGTCCAACTTTTAGAAACTCTGGTTTTGAACCTCCAAAAATATTTCTTTTAGAGCAAGTCTAATATTTTTCACATGGGCATCATGCCAAATTAAGCAACGTGATTCTAAACATTTTTATTTTGTAAGTAGTTCAAGTAAAACTAGATGCAACTTTCGGAAAGATCAGGGTTCGAGGGTGGATGCTTGAAATTCCTCACCAGCTGAAATACAGCAATGAACAAAATGAATATTATAATGTTATATTCCCCATTATATACCTGCAGTTGCCTCCATTTAAGATGTCACACATATACCAAAAAGAAATTGCATTGTTGTTTCCTATGATAGTCCGATCCATGTCCAAATGACCCCAAAAATACATTACATCTCCTCTAGAATTCTCTTGCATTCTCTGCTCCAGAACCTTTTCAGCTTTCCTTGACAATGCTACCTGCTTTGACAAAAATGTGTATTATCAATCAACTAATAATTTCAAAACCACCTTCTCATACATTGAAAAGTTTCATATATATATATATATATATATATATATATATATATATATATATATATATGAAACAAAAAAGAAAAGAATACCCAATTTTCTCAAAAGAAAACTTAATACTTGCATCAATTGATGCATAACCTAAAAATAGAAGATATATTGATTTTGATAATTAACTTCAAGGCTAACTAATATATTCTGATACCTACTTAGCTTGGATCTTCATGAAAAAGGTTTATTACACTTCAAACCAGTAAATTTTTGCAAACAAAACAAAAGGAATACCTTCCTACCAGCAGCACGCCATGATTGAAACCCAATCCAAGGCCTCCTGTGAATGCTATCCACCCTATTTGCAATAGCAAACATTCCTCCCATTTCGCAGAGAATCTCCTGATAATATGTGTCATTCAAAAGAGGCAAACGACCAACTGAATCAACATCATCAGAACTTTGTCTCTGTCCTCTTCTAGACTGCAAGAAATAATATTTCGTTATCATCAGAAAAAGGGTCAATTTATTTCCAATAGATTTAAATAAGATTAACTCAACTAAACCTTTTCATAAAATTCAAACAAGTGGTCATCCCAAGGGAAATAGAGCAAAAATTATCAAAAAGATACATCAGATAACTTACACAGTCAATTTAATAGCATACTTGATGTTTTTTCTCTCAGTTCATAAAGGAAAAGAGGTTCAAATTCAAGAGAAGCACTCTAAATTTGAATATAAAGATAAACAGATCAAAATATCACATGAGCTTGAAAGAAATAAATAAAAAGAGGGAAAGAAAACAAAAGGCCAAAAGAGAACAAGAGATAAAATGTCTTCTATGGACAAAGATACTCACAAGGCTTAACCCGCGATAGAGAGAACCATGGTGCAAAAATGGCCACACTCCTGCACCATTGTATATTTCATAAATGCACACAGGTTGTCCAGTTCTCTCAAGCTCCCCTTCATCCCTCTCATTGACTTCAAACTTCAGTTTCTCAGATTTTCTAGCATTTCGATATATATTATCCCATACACCAACATCTTTCTCCATTCTCTCTTCAACCTACAACAGAAAGAAATGACTTTATGGAACCAGCTAGCCCTACATAAACTAATCATCAATTGCAAGCGGATGAAACAGAGACAGTCAAAACAGAAGATTACACCATACCTCTTCAGTTTCAAACATTTCATTCTCTTCAGATATTTCGATCTCTCTCAAAACATCCCAATCCAATTGGGTTAATTCATCTTCCTCTGAAACCTCTGTTCCATTCTCAACGATGCTAGTTGAATAATTGAGACCTGCCAACTCATGCTCAACAGCATAAACAACAGAAACTTTTCCATTGAGAAAACCACCATCCATATTTGACAAGTGAATGCCTAGGTTTATTTCATTCTGAAATAAATTCCATTCCCATGACCCCTGTTGAATCTGAGAAACAGGACTAGGCAGTAAAGCATCTGAGGGAAAACTGAGTACATTCTCCAGAAGCCTTGCATAGCCAGTTATGCAATCCAAAGATAATACATTTTTAGCAAGTCGCCTTCCAGATGATGCAATTGCTTGAGCAAATTTAGAAAGTCTTCCATTTGAAAGCAAAAGTGAAAAAGCGTTCATCAAAGCTTCAGGATTTTGTTTAGGAAAAAATATCCCATTTACTCCATCCACAATCTGCAAATTGAGAAAAGCTCAATTAAAATGAAGGAATTAGTTATGGTTTCAGAAATCAATGAATGATGAAAAGGAAGAACTATAACAAACTTACATATTTTTTTAACACTGGAAAATCAGGCGCAATAACTGGAATTTCAAAAGTCATTGCTCTGATTAATAATGGAGGAAAACCCTGCACCTCCTGAGCAGAACCATATAGGATAATATCAGCCATCAGTAACACACTATTCACATCACCATTCAAGCCATAATGCCTTACTGAACCTTGACGAAGTCCCAAACGTGAAGCAACTTCCTACATCAACAGCAAATAAATCAGTAAGCAATTCAAAGACAACACATTCAAGCTGAGATATTGATATGAATCTATTCGTGTCAGGTATTGTCACTGAGGATAAGTCAAACATAATAAAGCAGAGATTGGCACAAATATATTCCAAAGGCTCGTCTTCAAGAATTCTGTTTCTCTTTCTTCAAGTATCACTATTTCACTTCATCCCTAACATATTCTTTTCTAACCTGTCCGTTCTTTTACTGATATCCTGGCATACCTCCACCTGACCACTAAACAAATTTCCAACCTTTTGGACGAGCTTCCTCCAATAATATCATTTTTTACCACAGAAAAAAATACTAGAATAAAAAAACTGGTGTATTCTTCAGAAAAATTACATGGCTAAATCCAAGCTATTTTACAATACATATTCCAGGAAAAACCACAAATGAAATTTTAAATCACAGTGCTCCATTACGGTTCCATGTATTCTTTTATTAGACAGGTAAATTCCATTATAACATCAAAGAACATCAACCTCAACCTGTGCAAATGCTGTGAAGTAATTACCCATTAAAATCGAATTTGACAGCAAAGTAACTTCCTAAAAATAATTGCTTTTATAATTTTTTTTTTACATATATTCCTCCTGACAAGTGAAAGTCACAGAAGGTATATACTCAATTATTTGTCATTTAACTTCTTAGAAATGTCTTATGTTTTATCAGCATCAATCAACATAATATATGTAGGCCTTAAACTACCTGTAATGCGTCGTCCAAACCATCAGTAGAATTGCCACACAAGAAAACAAATTTAAATGACTCAATTCCATCATTCCTCCTTGCATATTTTGTCAGCAGAGGCCCTATGGAATGCATTGCAACAGCATAGTCCCAAGGTAGGTCATCATAGAAGACTGCACTCCCAACAACTAGAACCACCATATCATGTTTATCAAATCCACTATGTTCCCTCAGCTGATCCTTTGCATGGGTCTTACGATACCTCTCTGCAGCCCACACATCTACTGGTGATCCAGGAATCACAAAGAAGTTTCCAGTATCAAGCTCACTATATAACATCTGATGCAGGAAAACATAAAAAAATGAGCAACAGCTTCCAAACCTTTTATGGCAAGCCTAATGGAGAATAGATTCTATCGTTCTAATACTGTTGTATCTTTGGGCATATGTTACAGCATCTTTACCGGATAAGTAAAATCTGGAAACACAACAACACTGGCTCTGCCAAAAGCCCTTCTCCAATGAGAAACAAGATGCTCCCAACCCATTTGCTCATAGACTGGAAGGCGACTTGCAAGGCTATCTTCTTGAATAATCCATATCAATGGTATTGAACAAAAAGGCTCCTGCATAAGGCTGCACAAATATAAAACTCACTAATCACAGCATCTAAAACTCCAAATAAGATGCATCTCCTACAAGAAAAGAGAAAGTATGTAAAGATGCCAAAAGCTCACAGCCTGAATGTTAAAATTCAGATTATCGGATTCTGTGTAAACAGAAATTAACCTTCCACGATAATAATGATAGAATACAGGTCCAAAGAATTCAAGTAATGGTTTATCTATTTTCAATATTAAAACATTCAAGCAGGGAAGCAAATGCATCAGTATACCAATACCCTTCAAGGTGAAATATAGCATAACATATTATTTCTTAAAGCCTAAACCACCATCAAAACATTCTGCCTTCCTAATTCATTTCCTCAGACTGATTGCTAGGAAAAACACGTTCAACCAAGTGTACCCATAAACAAGGAGACAAAAACATCAATAGACAAAAACATTCCAAGAATTTGGCTCGAGCATTATAAGTTCTATTTAACTCATATCTCTAGTCGATCAAAAGACTAAAAACACCCCGTCAAAACATGCAAGCAGGGAAGCAAATGCATCTATACCAATACCCTCCGAGGATAAATAAAGCATAACATATTATTTCTTAAGGCCTAAACCACCATCAAAACATATTGCCTTCCTAATTCATTTCCTCAGACTGATTGCTAGGAAAAAAATGTTCAACCAAGTGAACTCATAAACAAGGAGACAAAAACATTCCAATAATTTGGCTCAGGCTTTATAAGTTCTATTTAACTCGTATCTCTAGTCGATCAAAGACTAAACGCACCCCGTCAAAGCTGCAATTAAGGCAATACCCAAAGAAACTACAATTAAGGAGGCTTTACAACAAGGATACGCATTTGAGTTGAGACAGCAAAATTTCAACAATTAAACTAAATGAAAAAAAAAGGTAAAGGAAAACCTATAGTGGGTCTGAATATCAAGATTTGGTTAAGGCTTACTCTACCTACAAGTCTCGTCAAAAAAAAAAAATTAATTATCAAAAGTAAAATATTGTTAAAGATATGATTTGAAAGGATGAAGCATATTAAAGATTGATTGCAACTTTAACTAAGAAAGTCGTGTTTGAGGAATATCTACTAGCTTTGTCATTATTTACTTTGTCAACTTTGACAAACAACTAGCTAACAAGCATACTAAGTCTCTCAAGGGTTGTTGTGTTGATAACATCTGTAGCAAGCATCTCAAGATAGATATGCTCTAGCTTAAAGGGGGTGTTAGAGATATGATTTGATTATGCTGGAAAAATGATTCATGACCTTAAATGGGGAGATATGATATGTTTTGATAGGGAAATATCTTACTAAATATTTCTCATTAATAGCTATTGATTTAGTTCCTTATTATGGCATTTCTCTTCATTCCAAACAAAGTATCTCACCTATTAATCAGCCAAACAAATTGTAAAAGTGCATCCTATCAACATAAACCATATTTATATAACCCATGGAATAAATTTAATTATTTAACCAATCTCTCAACTTCAGTTCATAGGACAGCTTGGAAAACACCCAAAGAATAGAAATATTGTTTCAACTCCAGGAGACCAAATCGGAACACCCCCACTCCCACAGCCCAACACACAGTTCAGAAGTCAAACATTTTGCAATTAAGATAAAGAAAATCAACCTTGAAATGGCTTCTTTTGCTTCTAGGGAGCCAACAATGATACCTTCAAAACTGTTGAGAAATCAAAAAGGGAAAGAAAACCAAAGGTTAACACCTATCAAGTTACAACAAGAAATTAAAGCAAAAACAAACTGAAAAAAATAATGGTGAAGCATTAAAACTGACATAGGTCAGCCCAACTTAAATGCCGGCAAACAAGAAAAGTAAAGGTAGTAAAGCACGTACATTGACCAATCAATCAGGCCTTGCTTCTCTCTATTCAAATTAGAGATTCCACCACCTATGCTTTCCCATATTGAGTGGGCCTTCCCTTGCCCTACTGCAAATATCTGTTAATAGAGACAGGAAAATGTATGGCCCCTTAAAAATCTATAGTTAATTACAAAACCAAACATATAAATTAACATCATCAATTTTGACCATGGTTCAAGTATAAATTATGGCCAGACTAGGACCTCCAGTCCAGGTTTTGAATAAATCATTATCAGCACCCATGAAACAGATAAGATCTCACAAAAAATCAAAATTATGCGCCTTACCTTAAAAACATAACCCAACTTCTGTAGATTCCGAATCACAGTAGCCAGCATCAATGACTGGGGATCGATTGTCAGGTGCCCTAATATCTGATGGACAAAACAGGCACAGATAAATATATTAAGATGTAATCATGATAAAATTTAATAAGATGCTTTACATGCAGGATACTATGCTGATGAGTGATGCATAATTGAATTTTGAGATATTTGATAAGTGAGGACCCAATCAAGGGCACAGAGGTTAATGTAATCAGCCCTACACGCACGAGAGGGCCAAGTTAATAACCCATACCTCTTGGGTCAACCTTTTTGTCGCAAGGGATACAAGGTCGAGTTCAGGAATACAAACTATAACTATTGTTATTCCATGTGCTGTTGAAATGCTAAGAATCTCTTTGAGCCAATGCTGGTTCCTAAAAACCAATGACCCATAATCATGAAGGTAATTATCAAAGGTCTTAGACGGGGATTCTTACCCCAAGTACAGGTTGTAACATGTATTATTTCATTTCTCATTTGTTTGAATAACAGATAGGAACAAGATTTGCTTAACAAATGTTTGATCATTATAAAATTAGAAAAAATGAATTGATTTTGCACTTATACTTCAATTGGGATTACTATGCAGCAGTAGAGAGTAGAGTGCCTATCTTGTTGGGTCTTTCCAGAGAAGATATACTGGGGTCTTTAGAGAGAAGATATACTGGGAAAACTCAGTACTAATGAGCTAACCCATATAAAATACTATGGCACCATCTCCTAGCCAAAACCTTAATGTAATGGATTTGTGGTTTTCTTCCTTATATATTGTTCAATTTTCTTATTTCTACTCAATGTGAGACTCAAATTCACACTCAGAATCATAACAATATCCCCTCAAGTGTGAGTCCCTTTCACATTGGTACACTCTCCCTTGATTTTGACCTTTATTTGTATTGTTGTTTATCTTAAGGGGACATGTTTGCCTAAAATACCTTTCAAAAAGACTTTCGATACAAATAATTCATAAACCTAGGGTTCTTCACTCACTTTCCGAGCTGGCCACCAAGATGAACCATCGCCTGTTAGTTCTTTTGAGGGAGATACATTGGGGAGATTCGGTAACAATGAGCTATGAGTCAAGTCAACCATACAAGAGACTGCGACACCCCTCTTACCCAAAACCTTAAGGCAATGGGTTTGTAAGTCGTCTTCATTATATACTGCTCAACTTTCTCATTTTTTTGCTCAATATGGGACTCAAACTCACACTTGAAACTTTAACATATCAAATGTCAATAGAAGAACAAAGTTTCATTATCCTTTATTATTTTTGTAATCACCCTATTTTAATAACTTAGAATTAGAAGTTTGCAGCAAGCTATATCACAAGGTCCATCGGTTCAATGAAGTAAACACTCAGTTCTCTAAGACATTTAGATTTATATAGGAAATTCCAAACAATAAGAATAGAAACCATGAAGTGATAAATTCTAATAGTAAAGTAAGATAGAAGGAAAAAAAAGGTGCAGAGTTTTGCCCATTACATAAGTGAACTAAGTATGTTGAAATCTTCAACCTTCTACAAATTAAAATATGCTAAACTATATCCCCAACAAAAACAATTTTGAGAAATTCTATCAAGACTAGGTGCTAAAAATAAGATGCTATATGTTCTAGTATTTTGACAGTTTAACACTCTTTGGGTACCAAACCTGGTATGAAGTGCTTCCTCTTACAGAAAATATGGCCAGTTAACTACAAGCAAGGCCATTGGTAAAGCTGTACAGTTTATGTTGAGATCCTCTGTCGAGTAAATATATGGCTAGTGTAATCCTTGTAAGGCTTGGGCAATTTTCACTTCACAAGTCAATTTTGTTGGGTTGATTAAGGACTTAGGCCAAATTCTAAGAATTTCATTTGTACGTGCATTGCTGTACCAAGAATGCATGCAATCTTTATTGATAATATGTGAATGAGGAAAAAAGAATGCCAAAAGTAATGATTTGCACCAAGCATTGGCTATTCACCTTTTCCTCGTACAAATGCAATAATAGCATTTTAAATTTGTTCAATGTATAAGTATAGCATACCAAAAAAAAAATACTTAATAACACACGCGGTCCAGGAGGGTCACTCTGGCCTGGTGCACTCTGTTATTTCCTTACGTTAAACTTCTGAATCAAAAATCAGATTAGGAATGTATCTAAGCCATAGATATTTCAAGATTGTTGACATTCTGTTCCAGTAAGCCTTAATAAAAAGGATAATTTTATTTGAAACCGAGGAAGAAGAGCAAGTTCTTAAGCTAAAGGACTAAAAAAAAGTCCAGAATTAAGTAACTGGAACGTAATTTAAAATTCTCCCAAACAAAAAAACATCCAAATGAAGAAAAGATATCCTACAATAAACTAATCAAACAGCAGGGATATGGGCAATTAAACAAGTAAGAGCGTTTTGGCATTGCCATAACTCATCATAACAAACAGTATTAAAGCCCTCGCCACATTACATAAACAACAGTGAAAGAAAAGAGACAAACAAACATTCCACAACCCCCGATTGCACGATTCTCCTATCACAATTCAACGGATCCTTCAAATAAAACACACTGTATCTCACATTAACCAAACATCTAAGCTCAATAGTTAACAAGATCCAAACAAAACAAGTAACACCTCGAACCCAGACAATTATCCTCGACTCATAAGCAACACACGGATCAAACATTCACACACTAATATGGATATCCAAAAACAACGAAAGAAACACAACACAAATTCCGAAGAAAAGGGAACTCACGAGAGCTATCCTCGGCGGGCGAACGCCAAGCCTGGGCTGGGAGCGAACCCGATCGAGTCCTTCGCCGGAGAGGAACCCCTGCGAAACCCTCCCGGGCACGAAGCGGAGCGTGGTCCCGAAGCGGAGCCCTTCCCGGCGGTAGCGGCCGCGCTCGACGCGCTGGCGGAAGACGGAGGTGATGGAGTTCTGCATAACCATGGAGGCGAGCGCGAAGAGGAACACGACGGCGATGATGAAGGCGTAGAATCCGGACTTGGACTTGGAGAACGGGAAGAGCCACTGCAACAAGCCCTTGCGCGTGAGGCGGCTGTGCAGGTGAGATCGGCTGCTGCTGTTGCTGCTGCTGCTGTTGCTGAACCGTGGCAATTGCCGATCGAACGACCCCCGGTGCCGATAGTGGCTAGGGTTCCGCTTGAAGGGGAATCCGCCGCGGATCGCATGGAATCCAATGTCCCCGCCGGCGTCGTCGATCTCCGGCTGCGACGCCGCGTTGCGCGACAATCCCATCGAACAACGAATCTCGAAAAGAATTAAAAAACGCTATTCGGGTTTTGCCGCGAGAATTTATTGCGATTTGGAGAGGCGAAGGAGTGAGAATTGAAGTGTAGGCATTGGTTTTATTAATGTTGAAAGTGTTACTATTTTTTCTTTCACATTTTGTGTTCGCTTTGTGCTCGCTCAGCCTCTGTGTCTACCTTCTTATGTCATCATTTTTATTACTGAACGAACTCTCTCTCTTCCCCTTTTCTCTGTGATTTCCTTTGTCTTTTTTTCTCTACATTATTTAGTTTCAATATTTCACTGTATCTACTAGTGTTGCATTCAATGGGACAACGCTGTTTTGTGCATGCAATTCTTTTTCTTAATATCTTTAAAGAAATTGCAGCATAATTTATTTTTATAAAAAATTGAAATTTTTTGTAATAAAATATAATGTTTCAATACATCGAAAAAAATAAAAGAGTGATTGATTATTTAAATAATATCATTTGAAATTATTTACACTCTTTTTTCTTCTAAAATTTATATTTTTTTATATTCTCTTCTCCACCTGACTTCGAAAGATTATCATGAGATCGATGCATCATTAATTACATAGTGTATTTTAAAATGATGTTATTAGTTAGATATTATATTTTAATTTGACGTTGATGAATATTTTATTACTTAAATTTAATTGAATCATTTTTTAGTTCTGCTGATATAGATACTCTTATTTATCCATTGATGTTAGTAATATTTTCTAACGTGAATAATTTTTTTATCAAAATATAGCTTTTTTTCAGTTAACATGAAGACATGTTATTTTTACTTTATATTATTAGGGATTATTTTACCTATCAGGACAAAAGGTTTAAGTTATTGTGTGACTAATGTTAATTAGGATTTCTCTCTACCAACATTAACATAACTATCAATTTTTTTTTATCAAAGTTAAATTTTTTTTTATTAATGGCAATTTTTTTGTCAATTTTTTTATTAACGTCAATATTTATTAGTAAGATCTATTGGAGGATGTAAGTCAAAGCTTTTTTACTAGACAATTTTAGGGGTTATTTTTTAGTTAACGTTATTAAGATTACTTTTATGTCAATATAAACAAGAGTTATTTTACAGACATTATTTAATGTTTTTGGTCAATGTGAGTAGATTGATTTTTGTATCTTAACTAGTGTATTTCTATATCCATTCAGGTTATTCTTTAGTCGGTGTTTAGATGAAATAATTTTCAATTAATATATCAATGTTAATTTTTTAAATATATTGAAATAAAAGTATGTATTCTTGCAATAAATGGAATACTTTATTGTAATAAGAAAATTAAAATCAATAAATTCAAATTATCTTTTAAATAAAGAATTTATAAAAAAAAGTAATGTTTAATTAAAAGTATATTAAGTTTAATGTGTTTTAATTGTTTTAAAAGTTTTGAATTCCTAATCAATAACATTATTAAAATATAAATATTTTCTAATTTTATATAACCTATCAAACTCTCTTAAATTTTTATTTAAAAACAATAGTTCAATATTTCTACTGCTAATCGCACACAAATCACGCTCGCATGCGCTAAATTTGAAGTGTTAACCCAAACAAATCATTCACTCATGTCTATTAATAATATAAAACTGAAATTACTATCAATATAATTTTTTTAACTCAATAAAATAAGACAATATATTCAAAATACAAAATGACAAGTGTAACCGTGTAAATATTTCCGCTAGTGTTAACTAAGTAATTAAGTTAATAAGCTTACTTAAATTTAAAAGTATAATTTATTTGTTAAATAATTGTAATATAATTATTTTGTATCCCGTGTGAATTAGAGCTCCAACATCAAGATATTACATTTTATTTTTATTAAAACTCATGTCATTCATTGTATAGAATATGTTCAAAAGAAAAAAAAAAAAAATCACGAGGACTCCATCAAATTCATTCATTTTGAAAAAAGAAAAACAAAGCAAATTACAAAATTCACAAGATAATATAAAAAAGTAAAAAAACAAAACTAAAGAAATCAAAAG
>Ga0209700_101268_pt1 | contig 51754 bp, 31 predicted proteins | sample SiratroredBW_FD_187528 | JGI IMG/M metagenome (GOLD analysis project Ga0209700, IMG submission 187528) | Root nodule microbial communities of legume samples collected from California, USA - Siratro red BW (SPAdes) (version 2) | ecosystem: Host-associated > Plants > Roots > Nodule | place: USA...
ATCTCTATCTCAATCGCACCGTTAGAAGAGCCATATGGACGAACCTGCTCCGGATTCTGGGTCTCCGTTTTGAACCACGACCATCTTCTTCGGAATTGGAGGATGCTCAGAAGCTCAATTTAAAGATCTTTCCTCAATCGAACCTTGTTGACAACTTTGTTGTTCTGTACGAATCGCAATCACTCCAACATGCTCAAACGCATGTCCTTCACCTTCTTGCTAATGCTAGAGGCAATGGTATTACTCAAACTCAGCTTGCTAAACAGTTGCATATTGATGCCAATAACTTCCACTATGTGTTGAGGAGTCTTGAGTGTCAAGGTTTAATTGTCAAGCGCTCTGCAATTGAGAAGATTATTAATCCATGTGTAACTACCCATTTAGTATACTTACGTCGCTATGCGAAACAACTTGCCTGTCATAAAAGGTTTGAGTTTGAAATTACTAAATTCAACTCCCCAGATGACGAGGAGGAGGATGCAGATGGAACCACGTTCCAAACAGATGTTCATCTAAAGGATTATTCACCTCAAATGAAAGCTATTTGTGACAAACTTGCAAAAGCCAATGGCAAGGTTCATTTTTGTTCAGTTCTCTTTAAAGTTACCAACCAGACCAGCTAATATCATCATTTATGCTCACGTTTTTATTACAATCTATTTCTTCAAGGTTCTTCTTGTCTCGGATATTAAGAAGGATCTTGGTTACTGTGGATTGCATCCAAGACAAAGGGCTTGGAGACAAGTATGTTTTTTTTACTATGAACTTACCAAATTATAATTATGTCTTCTTTTATTTCCAGATTGCCTTGCTCTTGTGTGACCTGATTTCTCAAAGGTTGAAAGCAGATGGTATTATGGAGCAGTTTGTTGCTAAGGTGAATGGCAAGGTCCGTTAGCTTACACTTTATCATTACTTTTATGTTTCATTTTGATGGATTTTTAGTCTCTGCTGTAGATTACAATTGTCTCTGGAATGTCTTTCTTGGCAAGCATTACAAATCATCTTCTTATGGGAAGGAGATTCAACTTATCAATCACATTATTATGTGAAAAATAAATAAGAAATAGTCTCATTAAGGTTAAAAACAGATGGTTAGGGTTTGCAATGTGTCATTTTTGCCATTTAATTTCAAAGTATTACATTTTACTATTGCAAGACAAGAATGAACCTGATTAATTGCCTGAAAACGTAAAAGGTGGTTGTGGTGGTTATGTGATTTAACACAATCCTTTCAAAGAACATGGCAGTGAAGACAAATTCTCCCACATGAGATTAATATTATTGATTGTCTGAGTAACCAAATCTCTTTTTTTCAGCTCCTAGTCTCAATCTTTTAGATTATTGATATATCTCAAGGTTACATAGTCAAATGGTACACTTCATATCAATTGAACATTTTGTACTTTCAGTGGGTCAGCCTGCCAATTCCCCCCTCTCCCTCTTAGGCATAACTCTGTTCTGGTGGTAATCTAGATGCAAGGCTTTATGTGTTTGCAGATTGAGGCTTGCCTGTGGCTTCTTGACCCAATAACTGCTGGATATGAAGATAAAAACTTGAACTCTGAAAAAACATGTCAAGTTATTTATCAACTTGTGGAGCTTCCCATTGAGCATCAAATTTTTGATATTATTGATGTTGCAGGATTTTGTGGCATTACTTTGAAGGAGGTACAATTTTTATTCTCATATTATCCTCTTTGGTAAGACATGAACTGATGTCAATTGAATGAACTGATGTCACCAGAAACTTTTTTTTTAGTCAAAGTTTAGGATTTTCTTTTGAGCAGTGATACTTTGACACTGCAAACAATAATTTACTTCCATTTGACACTGAAAAATAATATTATTTTATTAAAATATTATATTTTATTATAAAAAGTAGAGGTGAAATGGTGTAACTTTTGTATAGTAGTGTGAAAGTATATTTATTCTTTTCTTTTTCATATCTGTTTTCTCATAGTCTCCCTGCTCAGTTAGTTCCATTCATCCCTACCCTGTGTTGCTTTGGTAGGGAGTTGGGAGAGCTACTTAACCAGTGATGGCAGCTATAACAGAAATACGTGATATTATCATTACATTTAAAATTTTAATGATGCATGATTGATGTGGATTTGTTTGTGTAGTTGATTCGCATGGTAACTGATTTGAAATCTAGAGATGGATTCAAAACCCCTCATACTCACACCATGGAGCTTAGGCCTTATATTGAGGAGCCCACAGCATCTTTAAATTTTGTGTCTCTTGATCTTCGACCAAGAGTCAGGCATGATTTTACTCTGTCTAATAGAGATGCAGTTGATGAATATTGGAAAACGTTGGAGTATTACTATGCTACTGCTGACTGGAAGGCTGCTTCATATGCATTTCCTGGATCTGTGGTCCATGAGGTAACCTCCAATGCACAATTTCAATATTTCTCAGTTTTAATGCCTTATTTCTAACCCAATATTATATTTTGATATCATGGTATCAGTTCAAACTCTGAAGATAGTAATTATTTGTTTATATTATTAGCTTTTTCGCTACCATTCATGGGCATCTACTCATGTTATGACAGCTGAACAACGTGCTGAGCTTTTAAAGCATGTAATGAAGGATAATCTGAGTGAAAAAATTTCATATGGGGACTCTGAGAAGATTGCAAAAGATCTGAATCTTACCATGGAGCAGGTTAGTTTGTTTCAAGTAGTAGACATGGTTTTGTTGTTTATTTCTTTTGGAAAGGAAAATGCAATTAGGTGCAACCCCCCTGTTCCATTAGAAAATAAAATTCAATATCTACAGTTGAGTGTATCCTTGAGGATATAATATCATTTTACATTTTCCTTAATATGTTTGTCTCTCCCAAAATAATATTTTTTTTGCATTTATCTAAGAAAGCATGATTGTGTAGTTGTAGTTGACAAGAAACCTTATTTATGGAAGGAAATTAATGGCTTTAATATTGGATGAAATTTCTCACACACTTTGTTTCTTGAACTTGTTGGTGCTTATAGTTGGAGACAGTCTGGTTGATTATACTGAGAACTGTAAATGATAATGAACTCTCAGAATTTAAGACTTTTAATTGAGAAAAGTGTTTTTTATTTTAATCGAGTAAAAGTTTAAGTTGTATTATTACCACTGTACCAAAATGAGTGACTCTTGCAATTCTTCCCTATTAATACCACTTATAGGTACTTAGCTTGTATTCTTGTAAGCGTCCTCGTCACCATTTTGTTAGTCAGTTCAAAGATGAGGAGAAAGACAATAATTCACCTGAAGGCATGAGTGATTCATCTCGTCATAGGAAAAACAAATTCACTGATCTCAGGCCCACAAAACATGCCAGAATTGAATCATTAACTGATGTTGTGGACATGCACGTTGAAGAATCACATAATTTGGATGTGCACTCGGGAAACTGTGCCACAGACATGGAAAAGTTTGAGGAATGGGCCTGAAGACTGTACCCCCCTCAGTAACCAGTGTGCCTTTAAGAATTGTGATTAACTAGCAAAGAAAGGATAAAAACTAAAGAAATTACTTATAATTGATATGAATGCTGATTTTATGAAAAAAAAAATTATCAACCAGAAAAATTAAAAAAAAAAAAAATATTGGCTTGAATTATAATGTACAAACCTTAAGAGTGTAAAGGATTAGTATTTAATAAGATAACAAGTACTTTTTCCCCCTGCCTGTGTCCATTCTATTATTCTGTAATTGAGGCATATTTGTTGTCATTCAGATTACTAGTTGTCTATCTCTCCTGTAAGGCTATGAATATATTATTATTTTTGTGCTCTGAGTATGTATGATTTTATATCATTTCAGGCAGTTGGTTATCCAATATGTTAAACACCGTGCTTTTCTTGGTGCCAAACATCATCGCGTAGATTGGAAGTCAATTTCTGATCTATCAACTTCTTCAACTGCTTGTGGGAGAAGAATGAATTTCTTGAATGATAACTTGAGATTTAGGAAAGCAGTGAATAAACTCTATAACATCCTTAGTGAACGATATGCAAAACATCTGCAGAAGTCTCAGAACATCACATTAGACTCAGATGAATGCAAACAGTTTGTGCGTTCCCAACCCTGTGAAGGTATCTCAAATAATTATTGTCCAGATGTTGAAATTCAAATGAGAAGTCTAAACAGAGAAGCTTGGGATGACTTTGAGAACAAAAATATCAAGACAGCCCTTGAGGAGATTCTTCGCTGCAAGATTATAGCTAATAAGCTGGATGCCTCCTCCCAAAAGGGTCAATTGCAATCTGAAGGGTGCTCAGATGCAAGTGTGAATGCTGATGGCTATGTAATTCTCTAAGACTTTAACAACTGTTGTGTCAAGTCATTGCTGCTGAGTATCGACTTAAAACATATTTTTTGCTGAATCTTGTATTTAAGTTTTAATTTCTAAATTTTCCTTTTGTTCTCTTCTCTTTATCCTTCTTGGATGCATCTTTTTCCTTTTTTTATAATTTATGTACTGTAGTCTTTAGGTATTCTGAAATATGCCTGACACTGACAAAAAAAATCTTTTTCGACAGGAATCTCAAGAAAATGAAGAAATTACATCAGCTATTCCTAGTGAAAGATCATGTCGGTGGCGACTTGATAAAAAATTTACTAGGTTTCTGAATAGTATGGCTAATGTTTACGGACAAGTAAACGAATCATTGGCTATTTCAAATGCCGTAGAGCTATTTAAACTTGTTTACCTCAACTGGTCCTCAGCCACCAAATTTACCAGCAGATATTCTTTGGAGATACTCAGAGCACGATCTATTTGCTGCTTTTAACTATCTTAGAGAGAAAAAAATTATGGTAAGGTGTTCTCAATCTGATTGGTTTTATTAAATGCATCATATATGGATTTGATGGTTATGTGGTTAACTTGTCTTTGTGCTGCTAGTTAATGTAGTTATCTTGTGAAATAGTGGTAACCCTGGAAATGCATATAATGATTATTATGTTTCCATAAGCCTGGTACTGCATACACTGATGATTATGTTTCCGTCTAATTTTGCCATATTTTACGAGTTGTCTCCGGAATGCAAGATCATAAAATATTTGTGGGTGTGTAGACTGAAATACCCAAACTCTAAAGCCTGTTGTAAATGAAGTAATCTTTATCTTACAAGAAAGTTGCAGCTTAACCTGTTGAAAAGGATATGTAATGTGGTTATATTTTTAAAGGTGGCTTCTAATAAAATCTTGTGTCACTGTTAACTTAACTTGGTGAGAAAATGTTTGTATTCTTGTTCTTAGTATTAGAATTAAGCCCATGTAAATGAGAGATAAGCACACGTATTCCTCAGATGAACTGTTACTGATTTTTGGCTGATTAATAAATTAAGTCGTGAATGTTAGACTTAGAATCTGATTCCATTTTATTGAAGGCTGTACAGATTTAAATATACACGTGTACTGATAACCATAATTCACCAAATTCTTTCCACGTGTACTAAGGTTTACTACAGTATTGATTTTGGATTAAAATATGTTTATATTTATACTGACATAAAAGTTCCTACATCCCCCAAGCTATGTCAAACGTGCTTGTATATTTGAAATACTACTTATTTGAGCTATGGAATTCATATCAAAGTCATCGGTTGGTAGTCACTTACTGTATTAAATCCCAAAGAAGATAAATCTTATCAGGGTCACTACAGTCTTGTTCTTAATTCTTGGGTTCGAGATAGTTGCATAAGGATTCAAATCATGAATCAGATGACGCATTCTTTGGATTGCAAATAGAATCATGATTAGTAATAAGGTGTAGCATATGTAAACTAAGACATTAAAAAACATATCCGTGACCAATTACTAAAAAATTAACTTAGAGCATGAAATATACAAGTTTAGTTAGAATTTGTTATTAGAATAATATTTCAAATTTTCTTTAAATATTATGCTATTAAAATGTTATATACTAAAATTTTTAATAAATATTCTTCCATTAAATTTACTATATATATATATATATTAATTAAATATTTGTATTTGAAAAACTAGAACATGTTTTACTATTTTTATAATAGATATTGTCATAAAAAGATATTAAACATTGGTTGGAATAAATATAATAATCATAGCAAATGAATATTTTTTATTTGATACTAGACATTACTTAAATATCAAGGTTAAAATGATGGTCTGAAGTCAAAGTTTAAAAAGTCCGTGTTGAAACTAAAATACAAGTTTCTAAACTAATAAATAAATAAGACAATGTCGTTTGGATTGGGTATGTTAGGGTTGTGGCCATGTCATTTCTTTGCAAGTGTAGCCATGAGGGGAAAAGAAGTTGGCGCTGCACTAGTAGAATCAGGTCTTCTCTAATGTGATTTTGACGTTTTCAAGGATGTTGCTCTAGATTTCTGGGGAGGTTAAAACTATGATGAGCATTTTTCTAGTCTAGGGTTTAGGGTTTAGACCGGACCAAACCAGATCGAACCAGTCTGCACCAGTCCAAACCAAACCAGACTGAGTCGAACCGAACTAGACCGGATCGAACCCAAGCGAACCAGATCGAGCCGAACGAGAACGAACCGAACCCAAGCGAACCAGATTGACACGAACCAGACCGAACCGAACCAAATCAGACCAGACCGAAACAAACCAAATCAGACCAGACCGAACCAAATCGAGTCCAACCTAACCAAATCAGACCTGACCAAAATCATTCGAACCAGATCAGACCGACCCATACCGGACTGAACCCAAGCGAAGTAGAGCGCAACGAATCAGACCGGACCTAACTAGACCAGACCGAACCGAACCATCAAAACGAACCAGACCATACTGAACTGAGCCAAAACGATCTAGACCAGACTGAACCAAAGTGAACCAGACTGGCTCAAACCCGACCTGGCTGAACCAAACTAGATCGAACCAAACCGAATCGAACCGAACAGGACCGAAGTAGTCCAAATCAGATCGAACTGAAGCAGATCGAACAAGACAGGACCAAACCATACCGAACTGAATAGACCTGACTAAACCCGACCAAACCGAACCAGACCGAATTGTACCACACCAAAGTAAACCCGACCGAACCAAATCGAACCAGACCGCACCGAAGTAGACCGAACCAAACCGAACTCAAGCGAACCAGACCGGATTGAACCCGACCAAACCGAAACGAATTAAATCGGACCATACTGAACTGAATCAGACCAAATAGGACCGGACTAAACCAGCTGGACCAAACCATATCGTACCAAACCAGACCGAAACTAACCAGGCAAACCGAATCGAACAAACTAGATCGTACCGAGCCCAAGTGAACTAGGCCGAAACGAACCAGACTTAAACGATCCAGACCAATCCGAACCAACCTGACCAAACTAGACCGGGCCGAATCTAAGCAAACTAAACCAAATCAGACCGAACCAAACCGAATCCAACCAGACCTAACAGAAGCAATTTTTTTCATGTTATAAATGGAATGCGAGACTCAGATCTAGTTCACTAAACTACTATATTTTCTTTAATGCTCCTAAACATCTTGATTATAATTTTTTTAAGGAGGATTTTAACTATTTTTATTCTGTAATAAATTTTAACTAATAAATAAAATGCTTTACAAATAATGAATAAGAGGCGAGGTTGTGACGACAGTATTGAGGTTATAAATTTGAGTTTTTTAAGAATTTAAAATGGATTATGTGTTCTTTAGAAAAATTATAGTTGATTTTGTTTGTATTAATCAAAAACACAAATCACTGAGAACAATAAAAGAGAAGTTTAAAATAGGATATTATTACTTGCACACCTATTCAAGCAGCATTACAGGTCAGGTCAGCGAGCGGGTTTTTTTCACCCTTTTAATTTCTCTCTTTAAACTATCCGTTTTCTATCAATCCATCTCTTTCCTTCCTACTGCTATTTATCATATATGTTTCTTTTGTTCTGCCTCTTTTATTGTCCCTTCCTCAAACAGATGCTATTTAACTGCCTGTAAAGCTGTAACAGCTATTTTTCTTGAAATTGTTATATGCCAGTATGTGCAATTCTGATTAATATGGTGTTGGCATCTCTAAGATTGGCTGTTGCTTTCATCTTATCTCTTTACACCATTTCGATTCTGTTTAGGGTTTATTTGTTTCACAACCGTGGGTTTGACGCTATGAATTTTAACAGAACAGTACTGCATGTAATTGACATAATTAAAGTGCCACGTTTTTATGAAATAATTTAGAAGTAGTTAGGAGAATTGATGCAAACCTTGTTACCAATTGCACGTCCAATGGCGTCGTTTTTGTTTTAAAAAAATAAAATACTCCTCTGAACTCGCCAACCGATTGCAAGCTCGCGAGTTTGGCCGAGCTTATCGAGTTCACAGCGATCCCATCGATCCTGCTCCAAGACCAAGTTTGCTTACGATTCAGCTCGAGCAATGGGTGTGGGAACGTAGACTCGTCCGTGTTTACGAGTTTGATTCCCATGATTCTGTCTCCGAGGTTATTGCATATTGGCGGTAGCAATGATTTTTTTTGGAATGTCTCTACGAATATCACCTTTTGTAAGCTTTATAACAATGGGCTCGTGCTTTTTATAAACAGTGCTCTTAGAACGAGGCACTCATGTTTGAAGACGGTGAACTTGAACTTAATTTTCCTTTTACTTTGGATAGTAACTATTGTACTAGATTATCTGTTTTGTTTTGCATTTAGTTTCAGCTACCATGTACTTCTGATGGACCTATTCATGCCATGCTGATTATTTTTCTGAACTTGCATGTTGATTTAAAACCACCTTCAGCTATGGGTTCTGTTTCTTGTTAGGCAGAGCAATTTTTTGGAACTCGTGTTATTGGATTGATTATCTTACATGGCTTTGCTATTCAATTATGCTTTTTCATGTTTAAAGTTAGACTTAAATCTTTGACCTTTTTCTAATGTACTTTGCTGCCCTATTCTGCTAGAATAGGATTGAAATTGAGGTTGAACTCAGTTTTAGTCTGTTACATGTTCAACCTTTCTTTTGTTAATTGATGACATGACCATCCTATATTATTACTATTTTTTTGCTTTGGATATTTAATATATTTCAGATTATTTGGCCCTTTTCAGATTTTTTCCTGAATGAATAGATAAAATTTTGTCCATGTAGATGAGACTCCTTAGTTCAGTTGATGGTTCAGTGAATTACCCACAATTTGTTTTTTTTACATCTTGGAAGGTGGTGCAAGAAATTCCATTGTGTCTCTGCTACTGCTTTGTTTCATCATTCATGTTTAGTATTGAATGTACATGTTAACTATTGTCATGATTGTGGCATGCTGTTACCATGCCAGATGTCCCCCAATGTATGCTGTTTGACTCTGCTTTTATATTATTTTGTTATGGCCTTTGTTGAAAATCAGGATTTAGTGTAGATTAATTGATATGTGATATTAGTGGAAACTGAATTCTATAATTATGTGTAATTAACACAACCCTTCTGCATCAACTAGCTACTGTGTTTCATTTAGACCAATTTTGGCCTATTCATATTATATCTTTTATCATGACATTTAGAGCCTGAAAGATGCATCCTTTGCAACCGTCATTGCTTGGTGGACTCCTTATTCCTAGTGACATCTTTCTTTGGTGAACCATCTTTGATGTTGACATACATTGCTCCTAAAATTTTTCTTTAGTGGACTAACTAAATTTAGTTCTATCTACTTGCTAACATAATATTGCTCCTAAAATATAATTTAGACTGCTCAATCTAGAAATTTCAATCTGCTCAATTTTAGTTATCATCTTTCTGAACATACCGCTTGGAAATATTTTATAGGCCTCGGGATCAAATTGTACAGGTGAAATTGTTAACGTTGGTCACTTTAATCCCTAACTTTCACAAATCCTTACTTTAAAAGTTTATGTGTGATGAGGTAGTAGTAGAAGACTGAGAGAAATTCTGACAATTCAGTAGCACCCCAAGTTGCTTCCCCGTCACATTGATGGACATATAATCCAACCTAGAGGCCAGCTTGTTCCTTTCCAATTGAACTTCATGAGTGAGGAACAGAGATTCACCTCATCAATTGTGCAAGGATCAACTCTATTATTCATTGAAGTGACACAGTACTCTTCCATTTAGAAGACCATCGAGAACAACATCAAGATGCTCTTGAACAGAAAATGGAGAACCAGTTGAGATGAGTGAATCATCAACAAATTTGATACACAATAGATATTCACACATACTTCTCCCTTCTTTCTTTGTATTTACAGCTCTGATCTGAACTTCGAACCTTGGTTCTAGTTTGAGCGTGGAAGAATTTTTTAATTTCTTCCCAAAGTTGCCCCAATTGTGTGCAGTCTACAACTTCTGTGGAAGCAAATCTAAGAGTGATGAGAAGAGCTATTCTTCCGTTTCAACAGATACTATTTTAAAATTCAAGCATATCGAGAAAATGATAGAAAATCACAAATGAAAGAACTGTTGGTGATAGAGTGGGAGATGAAAGGTTTGCACTATAATTTTTCTCTATTCCTTGTATTTGTGTAGCCTCCTGTATTTTATATGCTTTGAAAAATATTATTCGAAGTGTTGATACTCCCCTTACCTAAACCCATATAGTCTGGAATTTTTTCTAATTATGAAGAAGCATGATAATTAACTATAGACACTGAAAAAAACTAGAATGAAACAACTGTTTGTGTACTGGATACAGAGCATGTATTGTGGTTGGATGTATGATATTTGCTGTCCAGCTTTCATTGATTAGTGATTTTCTTTCATTCCTTATAGGTTGTTCTTATACTTTGTTTTTAATTATTCATAATTTAATTCCCTGTGATCGAAGTATGAAAGTGTGGGAAGGACATATTTATTGGATATATCGAAGTTTGTAAACTTAATCTTGATAAAGCAATCATTTTAAGTTGCTTGTTTTCAAAATGTTTTAACAACATGGACTAATAACAAAACATTTGAACGTTACAGGGATTATTAAAACATAGCTTTGAAAGGACTTGAATCAAAAGGTAGGTATATTGCAAGCACCAAGACCAGATTTAAGTATATTTATTACAAAGCATCTAGTTAGTAACTTGAACCAAAAAAGGAAAAAAAGACTACGCCTTGCTTCCTCCATCACCACCAACACCAAGTTTGTTCTACTCGAGGTTGTGCAACTGAAAAACTAAGTCATGGTGAAGAAATCTAAATCTGAGGAAGAATGCCAAATCATGATTCAAAAGAGTTTCCGAAGCATGTGAATTTTTCTTCAACATTTTCTTTCTTACCCTCCTCCCAATTGACAATATTACATATGTTGATAGAGTTTAGAATTTAGGGTTTTATCTTATCCCTATGTTTTTAGGTTAATTGTTGGGTTCGTGTCAACTTTTTTTTACAGCTCCAATGGTGAGGTTTTTGAGGGAACGTTTGGAGAAAGCTGGGTGTGCAGTAGGAGAGAATTTTTTCAAAGCTATTACATGCAACCAGGAAGTGGCTGGTTCTTATGTTCGTGGTGAGGGGGTACTTATTTCCTTGTTCATTTACTTCTCTTGTTTGTTTTTTTCCATTCAAGTTAATTGTAATTGTGCTCTTAAAGGAAATTTTGTGTTAACTATGTTTAACCTCCTGTTGTGCTGGAAAGTTCGAATGATGGTTCTACATGTACAATTAAGAAACTGGTTGAACTTTTGTTTGATGAAGAAAATAAGCTCTCAATTCTATTGCTGCTTCGTTGTTTCGTTGGTTGAATTAGTATTGTGATCAATGCTTTTACTTTGGCTTGATGGTAAGGTTTGCAATTGGCTAGTATTCATTTCCTTCTATGTTGTGCCTTTCTCCCAGGTAAAAGTGTGCAGTAATTATGTACGAATTCAAGATTATGTCAACCAGGTGATAATTCGTGAGTTAATTCATGCATTTGATGATTGTCGTGCTGCTAACTTGGATTGGTCGGATTGTGCTCACCATGCCTGTACTGAGGTTCGTATCTTACTGTATGTTCCTATCAGGATTATGTTGGTTTCTTACAACTTTTACCCCCTAATTAGTATTTTTCTATGATATTGTGAAACAGGTACGAACTAATCATCTAAGTGGCGATTGTCATTATAAGCGGGAACTACTACGAGGTTTTATGAAACTACGAGGGCATGAACAGGTAAACTTTATATTTCCTTCCTTCTTTAATGAAACCCATTTATTTTAGTTGCATCTTCCTAGATTAATCTTAGTAAGTATTTTTGATGGTTACTTTTTAAATTCATAGTATCTAGTTATCAATTGGAGAAAGAGAAAGGATTAACTTGAACTAAATTAGTCCTTCCCAGAAGCATTATTCTCATTTAAAAATTTTTAAAATGCCTATTTGATACCTAGATTGGTAATATCAAGCATCTCACAGCTTTTTGCTGCATTGCCGCATGTACACATGGAGGATAAGGAAGAGTACAATATAAAAAACTAGCTATTGGACTTGCATATTTCGAAACTAATCATCAAAGAAAAGGTCCATTGAGATAAAATTTATTATTAAAATGAGGAATTTAGTTATAACCAATTTGTTTGAAATAACAATTTTAAATTGAAGGTTACAGCTATTGTTATTGCTCTAATGTCACCCCATGGAAGCAATTAGTGCATTATTAAAAGATTAAGATAAGGAAGAGCAAATCCTCATACATCTTGAATCCTCTTAATCATATATACATGCTGAAGTACTAATTATGTATTAAGGTTTTCTATAGAGTTATAAAGAGCTTGTTTGGACTGATGTATGATGCATGACTGATATGTCAGATATGATTTGATCTGGACTGAGAAGTAGGTTATAGGATCAAGATTGAAAGCCAAAAGATCACAGAACAGTTGAAGTTATTCATGCCAAAATTTTTAATACTGGCCATAATTTTCTAGAGATGGTAACTAGAATTTTTCTTGTTTATCAGAGATTAGTGCAAATGTCTTACTGTTTATTGCAATATAGAATACAAATAAAGAGTAGAGAGTACCTATCCTTTACCATTTTCTCACTCTTTTAGCCATAGTATTGATTTGTGATAGTTAGTAAATGTTATTGTCATCAAATCATATATATAATTCTACAGCTATCTTTGATTTTAGACTTTAGACTGCATTACACTTTGTCTTGTATTCTTGTCATCCCAAATCCACATTATCAAATACTATGCAATTTGTACTTAGGAGCCATGCATTGCTAGCATGATTCATATATTTTGTTCACAAAAGGAAATATAATATTTAAGGTAGAGGGATTAATCACTTAGGAGCCATGCATTGCTAGCATGATTCATATATTTTGTTCACAACATGACTGGGGAATTAGATCAAAGGAAATATAATATTTAAGGTAAAGGGATTAATCACTAGGAGGCTTGGTTTAACATTAAACTTGAGAAAGGACATACACTTTCTAGTAGTAGCCCTAGGTGCTTGAAAAATGGATATTACTTCAATTTCGATCAAAGGTAAGTTTGAGGGTTCAGAGTTGTAAGATTATGAGGTGGTGGTTTATCTTGTTAGTGTGCTTTACTATAGCTTAATCATTCTTATATTGTCCAATGATGTACATTAAGCATTGGTGAAGATTTCAGAAAAAAAACTTGTGCCTTTTGCTCTGTTAAGCAAAAGGAAAGGTAAAAATATGGAAGGTTTATTATAGAAGAAAACTGAAAAATAAAGAATAAAGTGGCTGGGAGCCATGGGTGAGGTTGTTAGTCGCTTATTCAACCTTTATTTAAGCCCAACAATTCTGATCTAAAAGAAAGATGGCAACCGGAGGTTTTTTGTGGACCGGCCTTGAATAAGGAGACAATTCCTGACAAGTTTCCCATTCTCGTCATAGAAGAATTGTTGGATGAGTTGTACGGGACTCTTCGAAAATCGACTTGAGATCCAAGTATCACCAGATTCGGATGCACGAATCCGACATACAAAAAATGACCTTCCGCACTCATCTTAGACACATAAATCTTTAGTTATGTCTTTCGGATTGGCTAATGCACCAACAACATTTCAATGCATAATGAATACTATTCTACGACCTTATTTGAGAAAGTTCGTATTGGTTTTCTTTGAAGATATATTGGTATACAACAAAATCTGGGAGAAGCATTTGATATAGCTCAAACAAGTCCTAAGGACTCTTAAACATAGGTTTTACGTGAAATCACAACAAATGTGAGTTTGGGAGACAGTAGGTGTGATATTTGGGACATGTGATTTCGGGGAAAGGAGTGCAGATGGATCCTTAAAAGGTTTATGTTATTATGCGGTGACCAATACCTAAAATGTTAAAAGCTTTGAGAGGGTTTTTGGAATTAACTAGGTATTATTGAAGATTTATTTACAATTATGGAAGAATAGTCAGGTCTCGCACACAACTACTTAAGAAAGGAAATTTTGTGTGGACTGAGGAGAGCACGTAGGCAATGCAACAATTGAAGAATGCAATTACTACTGCACCCGTGTTAATAATGCCCGATTTCAGCCAACCATTTTGCATTGAATCTGACATTGCAAGCAAGGGATTGGGAGTTGTTTTAACACAAAACAAAAAGCCAATAGCAATTTTTAGCAAAGCTTTGGCCGAGTCATCTATGACGAAATCGATTTACGAAAAGGAGTTTATGGCTTTGGTACTGGCTATTCAACATTGGAGGTCATATCTTTTGGGAGATTTCCAGTCTATACTAACCAGAAGAGTTTGAGGCATTTATCGGAGCAAATAATTACTACTCAGAACCAACAAAATTGGTTGGCTAAGCTGCATTAATATGATTTTGAAATTGTATACAAAACTGGAGCTTCTAACAAGGTTGCAGATGCCCTATCTCGTAAATTTGAGGACGAAGATGGAGAAGTTGTTCTTAAGGTTATGTCCAGGCATTATTAGCATGACATTGAGATGGTGGAGGAGGAAGTCTGAAAAGATGCAACCTTACAGAAAATTATAGATGAATTAGAGAACAATCTTGACTCACATGAGAATTACATTCTCGAGAATGGGAGGCTTCATTATATGGGGAGGATTGTTCTATATGCCATATCTAGTTGGATTTCGAAATTGATTTGCGAATACCCTGCAACTCATATAGGAGGACATTCTGGAGTGTCTCATATATATAGGAGGATCGCGCAATCTTTACATTGTCTTTTCATTGGATAGGTATGAAGAAAACCATTTTTTGAATTTGTAATAACGTGTCGTCAACAAAACAAGTATCAAGCTTGTTCACCCAAGGACTACTACAACAATTACCCATTCTTGTGGCCATATGGGAAGAAATAAGCATGGATTTTATCGTTCGGTAATCAAATTCTAACGATTATGATTCCATTTTGGTGGTGGTAGACATGCTTAGTAAATATGAGCATTTCATTCCCTTGAAACATCCATACTCTGCCAATCAGTTGTGGAAGCTTTTGTGAAAGAGCTAGTCAAGTTGCACGGGATTCCAACCTCCATTGTCAGTGATAGAGACTCAATTTTTCTGAGTCTATTTTGGAAGGAATTATTTAGATTACAGGGTACCACTCTTAACATGAGCACAATATATCAGCCTAAGTTAGATGGTTAGACGAAAGTTTTAAATAGGATCCTCGAAACATATCTCCAATGTTTTAGCTCAGAACAACCAAAAACATGGGTAAATTTTATCCATGGGCTAAGTATTGGTAAAATATCAGTTACGAAGGAGCAGTGAAATGTTCCCCTTTTGAGATTGTCTATGGAAGACTTCCATTGCTAACAAGGTGTATCTAGGAGAAACAGTGGTGGAAGCGGAGGCACTTAAGCAACTTAAGTTTCACTTGGACAGAGCACAGGATCAAATGGCAAAATTTTCAAATAGACATCGAAAACCGTCTCATATTAAAGTTGGAGATGAGGTGTTGGCAAGATTTTAGTATTTTTTTTGCGAGGTTGTTACTTGTATGAAAAGAAAGGTTTTCCTTTGTGACTAGGTGCTGTGTACAATTTGGTTAAGTCAAAAATAACAATTGATTTCAATTTACTTATGTGCTTTCAATGTGTGTGTTAGTGCTTTCTTTTGATCAATTTTAGTGATGCAACATAATTTTGTTGGATTCTAGCACATGTGACTAAATCTCTAGTTCCCATCCTCTTGAATGTCTATTCACATGTGGAAGATGAAACTTCAACCACTTTTTATTGCATTCCTAAGTACAAACTAAAGCATAATTTTCCTTTGTCCATATTTTTTATGTGATAAAGTCAAATTCAGAATTGAATGGAGGATTGGTCTACTCTTTCTTTCTTTAATATTTTCATTTATGATCCAAAGGTGTAGTTGGCTCTCAAAGGAGGGGCTGAATGGAGTCTAAAATCAAATTGCGAATTATAATCAAATCAAATGCAGCATATAACAAAATATAGAGTAGAGAGAATTAGACACAAATTTATACTGGTTCACCGTACAATCAGGGCTACATCTAGTCCCCTTAACCAAATAGCTTAAGAGATCTCACTAAAATGAGTTGCAACACCTCTCTAGAACAAGTATTCTACACCTCTTTAAGTCTGAGTTTTGACACATCTCCAGGGACGAGTTTTAACATCTTTCTAGGACCAGTCCTAATCTTCTTCTAAGATTAAGACCTCTCAAACAATGAGAAAAACACTCTTAAAAGAGAGAACAATGAAATTCACTGGGTATACTTCACAGAGTGAAGGATTTAAAATGGTTTGCACACAACCCTTTTTCTAATCACTCTTAATAGCAAAGTATGAACAATGAAACTCAGGATTTTCCTTTTATATCTTTTTTTTGCTGTATGTATTCTTGTCTTACTCTTCATCTTCAAGGTCTTTAAAGAGCCTTTGGAGTGATGACTGTTGAAGTTGTATTCATTTGATGCTTGGAATGGAGTATTTTGCAGTGATGAATATTTATGTCTTCAGTGTGTACTATAAATCATTAATCTATTTGAAGAATTTTCATCTATATGCTAAACTTGAATATTGGGACCTGATGCATAAATCATGATCTATGAGTCTCGTTTTGCTTTCATCTTTGCTGCTATTAGATGCTATATATGGCAACTTCAGCTTTGATGTAATCTTCGCATATCACATATTTGAGCATTTTGAATTCTTTCTTTGTATGTAGTAATTTTAACGTTGAAGTTTTGTTATATCTGCCCTGGATCTTCCCATAAAATAGGATTGTGTCCTCATCATTTTCCTGTTAGACACTCTAATAGGAAACTTTTGCTCTGATCATTCTCTACGCATTACAAGAGTTGTAAACACTTCTGAAAACAATTTGAATATGATTTATCATAATATGCATTAAACTACTCGAATAAATCATCATTTAAACACTTAGATATTTTTGGACTATAATCTTTTAAATTTCATAATTATAAAAACTTTCTACTCTAGAAACTCCATTATTAATGTATATTTCAGAAACTTTCCAAGTCTGTATGTTTTTTTAATGTTGAACATAATCAAACTTTGATCAAGATTTATTTCAAATAAGATCCAAAGCAAATTTTCGAAATGCATTAAATATCATAATCAAGGTATGCTTTGTTTCATGAAAATTTTCCTGATAACTTTAATCAATTCATTCTAATAAGCTTTGTTTAATATTATCATATGAAGTTCGAAAATATTCAAGCAATGCCAGAAAGCATTTTTAGATCATTGAGATTTAGCTTAAACACTCCCAGATACATTAGACCAATCTAACATGTAGAAGACAAAATGTTCGTCTAACTTGTTTGTGATGAATTTGATCGTCTGCCACGTTTAGAGTGACCATCCCTTCTATATAGTCTAATCCTTATGATCGTCCAGTGTCTATGTGCTTCATGATCTCTTGATGGTGTCATCTGGTGTGATCTACACTATTGGATCATCTCTCAAACATATCTTCATGATATCGTCCAATACCTTGATCACCAAGGGATCATGTAATGCGTTGGCTTTTGCAGGATTGTCCAACTGATTTAGATTGCAGAGTGCTTATCATTTAATCTTTTATTTCTACACATTTGAACTTTGTATATCCTTTTAACTAGTCTTATAATGTTCGTTATAACTCAGTCTCTGATTTTATAAGATGGGTATTAGGTAATTTAGTTAGTTCTAGACCATCTAGTGTCTTATGTGAACATTACATCAAATAATCACTTTGTTTATGTGCTTTATACTATGGGTCTATTTGGACAAAATCTTCCGTAAAGACTTCCAGAAGAAACCAATAAGAGGAAAAATTAAAATGAACTTCTCCATAAGTTAAAATGAGTTTATGCATAAGCTGATTTGTATATACGAGGTCATTTCATTTTTTCCTCTGCTTAAAGTCATTAAGGAGAAGTTTGTCCAAAATGATCCTATGACAAGCTTGCTATATCTGAACTTTGCGTTCAAAACAGTAATCTTTGAGCTGTAAATAATAGTAAAATTAACATATAGGTCGACATACAGTATCATCTGGCAAAGTGTATCATAGTCATATTGCTCCTAGACGATGACATTAACTTCGGTCAACACCTAATAAGTGGGATAATCCTTCATTTGGGCCAAGATGCCTTGTTAAATGGATTGGGCCATCAACCCACTCCAAAACAAGGGTATTTCACACAATTACATATAGACTGCTTCTTCCTGCACCTCCATATCATCTTCCTGCACCTCTATAATTTTTAAAATTCCAGCAATAGACATGAGTAAATTACAAAATTATCCCTGCTACTATAAACTAAGGTTTTGAACGGAAGAGGAGCAGTGCAGTTCTGAACGGAGGTGGAAAGTGTGGCAGTGGTGGGAGGTTCTGACAGTGTTGGAGTGGCGGATTGAAGGCGCTTTGGGCAGCCGTCGATCGGAGTGGGTGGCTGAAAAACAACGAGAGTCGTTGTCGTCGAGGTATTTAGTATCCCGTTTTCGGTTTTTCACAAATTGTAGAAACCATAAGAATTTTATATTTACGGTTTCTATAAGTCGTAGGTTTAAAATCAGGATATTAGACACTAACGGATTGTAGAAACCGTAGTTAAATCGACATTTATAAGAGTTTACGGTTTATACAACCCGTAGGTGCATAGGTGTATGACAGAAGTCTACAGATTGTAGAAACCGCATATCAAATTTTTTTCTCTTCTGCGGTTTGTACAAACAGTAGAACATTAGAAAAAAAATTTCTCTTCTGCGATTTGTACAAACCGTAGAACAATAGAAATTTTTTTTCTCTTCTGCGGTTTGTAGAAACCGTAGAACAATAGTAAATTTTTTTCTCTTCTGAGGCTTGTACAAACCGCAAAACAAAAAAGAAAATTCTACTGTTCTACAGTTTGTACAAACCGCAGAAGAGAAGTTTTGAATTACTTACATTTTCTACAAACCGTAGAACAGTTTAACAGTAAAAAAAAAGTCCACCACTGCCGTCCTCCGCCACCAATCCACCACAACTACCTCTACAATCTAAAATTAAACTTACAATAATGCTTACCTTCTTTTCAATTGCTTGAATGGGTGTCAAAATGATGCAAGTGGAGGTTTGTGGGTTGCAGTTCGTGAAAACCGTGAATGGAGAACCAACACTAACAACCAACAACCAAGATACACTCAATGTAGATCTGCAGCGGCAAAGTGGGATACGAGCACTGACAGTGGAGGTGGAGGTGCAGCCGCCGTCGATGGAGTTTGAATGGGGTGTAGGCAAAGTGGAAGAAGAAAGGATGTGAAGGGTGGTGGAGGGTATTATGGGATATGAAATTTTTTAAAAAGGGTTAAACGATAAATTTGCCTAGACTACGGAGGTGCTGGAAGATGATATGGAGTTGCAAGAAGAAGCCATCTTACATATAGTTGATGGGTGACAGATTCTTCCTTCACCTCCATACCCTCTTCCTACATCTTCATAAAAAAATTTAATTCCTAAAATATCATGTAAAAATGATTCTTGATTATATTTACAAAACAAAATATCTCCATCCGGTTTACATTTTAAAAATAAATATAAATCGGATGAGATGGTATTTGGTTGTCATTTTTTTTTTTCAAACCGGATGCACCCCAATCCGGTTGTTTATTGGTTTGCTGTTATTGTGCATCCGATTGTCTTTTAAAACAATGATGACATTAAATTTTATTTGTACTTTTTTCTTAGTTTAGATTTATTAATCAATATATATTCAGAATAATTTCAATTCATATTCAACTTCAATCTATTACCTTATAATTTTGTATTTTAAAAGTAGGAAAGAATAAAACGTAAATCTTAAATAGTCTTTGAAGTAAAGAGACTATATTGAAAATTTTCCAAATACTAATAATCATACTAAATAAATACTATTTTTTTCTAAATTAGTCGGTAAGTAAAAGAATTAATAAATATTTATGTATTGGTATTTATTTAAGAGAGAAGAGAACGAATACTTGAGGCAGTAAATTATATATTAAAAAAAGAATGAAAACTGAAAAAAGTATAATTGCTTGCATGTTTGTTTGATATATATGTTTACGTTGGGTTCAATGGAGCCAAATTCTAAAAAAGTAAAACTGAAATAAAAAGAGAAAGAAAGTGTAGACACCTGACAGTAGTAACAGCGAACTAAAAGACAACCGGATGCACAGTAATCACAAACAATTGGATGGGGTGTATCCGATTGTCAATTTTATTTTGTAAATGATAATCGAATAACACTTCATTTGGTTTACATTTTTTTTTAAATGTAAACCGGATAAGGTGTCATCCGGTTATCATTTTGTAAAATGACAACCGGATAGCACCTCATCCGATTTATATTTTATCCGGTTATCATTTTGTAAAATGACAACCGTATAGCACCTCATCCAGTTTATATTTATTTTCAAAATGTAAATCGGATGGGTGTGATCTGGTTATCATTTTATTTTACAAATATAATCAAATAATCAAGGATCATTTTTAGAGAGGGTACTATGGGAATTAAATTTTTTTGTGGAGGTATTGGAAGTGGAGGAAGAATTTTTCTTGATGGGTTTCTTAAATATTGGTTAAGTAGAAATGGATTAGGAAATAGTAAAACGATGCACTGAATTAGTAAACAAACTTGTGGAAGCATAACTTACCGTGCCAACTGCCTGTCTGATTGCCACTGCTTCTCCCTAATACTTGTTAATACCCCCTGTTCTTTCTTTGGTTGGGGTGAGGGGGACACTAGGCTGTCTTTTCACAAGCATAAAAGACTTTTACATGATTGGCATCCAAGGGAACAAAAAAGAATTTATGTTTATAAATCCATTTAACTTTACAATTTTCTATTTCCCTTCAAATTACATCTGTTGTTATTCCGTTGCTGCTGTCATGCATTTTCTCTTTGCTTTAGCATATTTTATTTGATATTTTAGACTTTTTTTCAGCTTTTATTTGTTGAATACTGAATCTATGTAACGCTACTTGAAGGAATGTGTGAGAAGAAAAGTTTTGAAATCTTTGCCTGCAAACCCCAAGTTTTCTGGTTTTGCTGCCGAGGATTCTTTGGAAGCTGTATGGGATGCGTGTTACAATGATACACAACCCTTTGACAGAGCTCCTTAAAAACTACATGGTCGGTTCTAACATATAGTTTAGCCGCTAGTGGTTTCATTCTTTCTTCACTGAATATTTTTGGTGGCCCCTGGCTTAGAATCATAATGGTTCCTTCTTGAGTCCTTCAAATGTGATTCAAATTTTATGATTAATTTTTGTTCGAATTCTCACAAACGTAGTCTGTGGTAACTCCACCTGGAAGATCAGACCATTTTAGTTTATGCATTATTTTCAAATATTCATCTTTGTAGTATTAGACTATTTGCAAATTATTTCTATTTAAATATACTGTTTGCAAAACATAATTTGACCAAAACTATAAGAAAAGATCAAATATCAGAAATACACGAAAAAACAGGGACAAATAGAATATATAGGCTATTTACTTTTTTTTCAACTAGATTTTGTAAAAAATGTGAGATGAGAACATGACTTCTGTCTAAAAATTTCAGAAAAGTTGTACAGAACTTTACTAATAAAAGTCATCCTTACGTTAGACTATTTCAATTTCATTTTTTTGTTGAACTTATGTAGGTGTGATTTCTTAATTTTTCTCGGGGATTGAAGTTGTTTACCATAAGGACTGCTTCTTTTTTAAATCGTCGCGCGACTTTTCCTCCAACACGATTTACCTTCACACACGACTTACTCAAACACCTAATAGAAAAGTTTTTAACTCATTCAGCTAATTTATGAGAAAAAAAATAACATTTTTTTTGTAAAAATCCTAATTATGAAACCGTATTTATAAAATACAATTAATAAAAATTGTGCTCCAGTAACATTTTTTTCAAATTTGTCTTGGATAAATTTTAACCCAAATCTGGATCATTTTCTTAAATTTTTCGATATTAGATAGCTGCTTTGGCTATGCAATCTAATTTATACCTGAAGCTTTGTTATTATAAATGCTCTGATTCTTCCCAGCCAACAGAATAACATACCAGAAGTTATATTTAAATTATGTAATTAATGTACCATTGATATCAGCATATTCTGATTAAAGCCCTTTTGAACATAATAGAGTTTCAATGTTATTATTTTGTATTTAAGTTTGTATAGAAGAGTCAATAAAACAAAAAATAAAAAGGAGAAAACAGTAAGCTAAAGTGAGAATTAAAATTGTGCAAAACAAACAATGAACTCAATTAACTATAAAACAGTAAGTTAAAAAATCGAAATAAAATGACGCATGGTGGAACCAGTTAATGCCTCGAACTTGAAAAGCCTTACCTCTGGAAATTGATCATATATGTTTCAAAAACATATTACAAAATTAAGAAATAGTAAAAATTGAATAAGAACGTTGAACATAATTTATATATACTACTACTTTCATACCGATGTAAACGCCAAAATAATAATAATTAAATAAGTTAAAATAAATAATATAATACTCCATAAAATTATAAAATAAGTAATTAGATTAATAAAATTAATAATATGAGAACGTAAATATTTTAAAAATAAAATAAATAAAAAATTTAAATATGATAAAATAAATAATATAATACAACATAAAGTTATAAAATAAGTAACTTAATTAATATAATTAATAATATGAAAACATAAATATTAAATAAAAAACTTTAAAATATTATAAACTGGAAATAATTTAATACTATAAATTGTATTTAATACAGTTATTTGTAAATTTTCTTTTCAAATGTCTCATTAATTTTACAATTTGCATATAAATTATCATAATTAAAAAGAATGATTCTACCTTACCAGATAAGTGATATTCAAGTAGTGTATAGATTACCAAGACCTTATTCTGAGGTACAAAAGTTCATAAATATACATTGATTTAGAAAAAGTACTCACTTACTTGAATATTCACATTCTATAATTTTAATTTTTACTAATATAAAGATCAGAAAATTTCTGTTAACGAATATTTCTTAATTTTTTTGTCAGGAACTCACTGGTCAATCCTCAATTACCTCCTTTCTACTTTACCACTCATCTTATCATAACCACACTCATTTTCGATAAGGATTTTCAGGATATCTCTCTTTCTACTTTACTAGCACTGCGTTCATTTTCGATAAGAATATTAAATTACTTAATTATAATTAATAAATAGAACTTAATTTATAAGTGTGTATAATTTAAACTATAATATCATTCTATATTTATATTATTCAAATAATAAAAAATCATAATATTTAAACTTTTTATCTTAAATTAAAAACTTACTCGTTAGATCAGAGGTTCAGGTCAAGCTGAACATGTATAACTCTTATGCATTACTATAAAAGATGGCTTCCATTGCCCAATGATTTTCAATGTATGTTTGAGAGATGGTTTGTCAAAGAAATAATCTTAAGAAGAAGCGAGAGAAACTTTTAAACAATGATTTCTTAAAAATTAAACTAATACAGAGAATCAATAGAAAGGGGTAATGACAACCTAACCTGTTCTAAAGCAGAAAGAGCTTTCGTATGTTCAACAACAATATAAAAAACGTCACATATTGTCGATGTGTCTGACATTTCTCTCGTACCATTTAGGCATTTCTGAATGTCCAAGTCATAATCCACTCGAGTAAGTGTGGCACTACAAAATTTCTGAAACTAATCTATGCAGTTAGCTTATTTGATTTCTTCTAGCACTGTTGGATTTTGAGTCAACTCGAACTGGCTTTGCAGACATGCAGTGGCGCACATGAATTTGCCGACATGAAGTTTGGACGGAAGAACTGCCTTGTACATGAACCATCAAAATCACTTCCTTATCTCGGGTGTCTTCATTCCACCAGGTCTGTGGTACGCCATTTGCAGATTCTTCGGAGGTATGAAGATCTTCATGACGGACTGAAATCTCTACATTTTGCTCAGGTTTAATTACGCCGGCAGCTGGAGTAACCTAATTAAAAGACAATTTAAAGTAGCATGATTATCGGCGGGTAAACTCCTGGCAGTTCAAATAAGCCAATGAGTCCCTTCCCTCAATAACAAAATTCCCTTGATTTGTTCTTACATAGCACATTAAGATTACTTACAAATTCATGATAAATCTCAAGGGGGGAAAAAGGTAGTCGTAAACTTTATTTAAACAGTCACAAACAAGTGTCAGTAACAAAACAGATCATGTTTTATTTGATTTATACTATCCAAGAGAAATCTCTTCATTTTATTGTGTCCTAACTAAGATCTGGGTACCAACTTAATTCAATCAGCTCCTGACTTTTATTTTCCCCTAGCAATTAAATTTAAAAACAGAGAAGGTATAGTGTTATTATTTAGCATATTAATGAATCATTTAATCCATTCACAAATTATAAAACAATATTAAAAACCAGTAAATAATATTCATTTGTAAAAGTTTATAATAACTAAATGGATTAAATTTTGTTGTATTTGTTAAGTAATATGAATCAAACTGGAATATTTAAGAAGGGTGGTTTATGAGTGGTGGGCACGGGACAAGGAGGAGGCTTTGCACAAGATCTCAAAAGTCACACTCCAGGGTAATTTGATCTAGCTTAGAGTCATTGAAAACTATACCACTTGTTAATAAAAGAGTATTTCTTTCATTTACAGAAAATGCATAATGTATGTAACAATGTTCCTAAATCTGTTTAGATACAATTATATTTTAAACATAAATATGTTTTTAGTATTGTAGAGTAACTTTTCATTTTAGTTTTTCTAAGAATTTTTTTTTTTACTCCTTTAAAATTAAATATTACTATTCTGTATCATAATATTATATGACTAAATAATTACTTATATATAATAATAACAATGTTAACATACTAGTATTTTAATAATGAAGTCCTGTATCACGTAAAAAATATTCTTAAAACTCATAAAATATATATTATTTATCTATCTATAAATTAAAATTAAAAAAAAACATTTTAAAGAACTAAACTAAAACTCATACATTTGTAAAAAACTAAAAAAGTGACTTAAAATTTTATAAAGATAAAAATCAATTTTTTTTAAAAAGTAAAATCAAAACTCTGCTAGTCATATGATTAAAAAATATATTTAACTCTTATGACTTGTTTGTTTTTTAACAAAAGGGTATTTCGGCGCTTCTATTTGGCACCCAACTAATCCCCTCTTAATGGATTACCCATTTGGAGTAGAGCAAGTTTATGCTCAAGCTAAAATCGAACTCCAAACTTTGATCAAGGAATCCAGTTCCGTTGAAAGCCTGATCTGTTTGAAAAAATTGTTTACTGTTTTATTCTGTCCTAAAAGAGGCTCATAATAAGGGAGAAGACGAAAAGGGAGAAGAGAATCGGAAGGGGATGGAGTGCATTCGAGAATCCAATCCACAAACTCACAATTCATGTCCTGCAAGTTAACTAATAATGCCGACTCAAGCAGACTGAAAATTGTTTAATTTAAGAAAGTCGCTCAAACTTTATACATGAGATAGGATTTGCATCTAAATTACTTGTCAACTGTGAACAAAAAAAGAAACGATGATTTAAGTAAAAGATACAATACCTCAAGCCATCTAGGAAAGCCAAAGCCACCTCTTGGACTATAATCAGGTGCCTGTCCATCATTCTTCACTATAGACTGGCCTTGACAAGTAATTTTATATATAGCCTTATCCTTTGTACTTCTGTTTGTAATAAGCAAGAACGAAGTGTCCAGGTTCTGGAGGACTAAACTGTTTGGGGTTATGGTTGCTTCTGGAACATAACATAAATCTTCAAGAATAGATCTTATTTTCTCATTTGATTTCATAATTACCCCAAACTCCTTTCTCCTTATTGATCTGTCAACATGAGAAATTTTTACATTGAATTTACACCGGACAGGTTTGTGATCACTATCAGTCACATCCATGCAAGCATCATACCTGTCAAACGGTTTCAGTGATGACAAACTGCAGCCGACACGAAAAACAGAAAATAAAAGCAATGGTGATCAAGTAACATACTGTAAAATTGATGCCACAACAGGGCAGTCTAAACTGCAGTCAGAAGCTGGAGCTACCCGAGTATCACGGTATATTATTCTGTCACACCAGGCCGGAATTCGCTTTTTCTCTCCAGAATCATACCCTGAAAAATGAGTTATTGCATTATAGAAACTATCAATTGAATTACTAATTCGGAATCAGTTAGCGAGGAACCAAATTGAAATCAACATATAACAAACAAGCACCAAAAGCAGTACTTGACATGTCATCTATTTACCTCCTAAACCTGGTTGATGTCTCTCAAATTTATATGTAGGAGGAAATTTGATAAGTGCCTCCCGCATTCCCTGGAAAACTTTTCCAGCTTTCATCTCTGCCCTCAGCTGATCCTTTTCTCTAAGCCAATCAAAGCATCTTTGAGAAACAAAGTCCCTGGCTTCATCATAAGATATACCAAAAAGGCGATAGTTGAAATCACCAAAAAATACCACCATATCAGCTTCAGATAAATCAGGTTTTGGTTCCTCAGAGCTTCCACCAGTAGCCTACGACACACACAATGGAGGCCATTAACTGCTATGAATTTGTGATGAAGATAACGGAAAGGCATGAAGATGGAGATAATCTATATCTAAGCTGTAAGCATGAGACTCACATTGGTACCACGAAGCACATGAACAGCAGTAGAGACGCCAGCTGTAACAGAGAGGACCAATGGCAAGCCAGAAGAGTAAAGTAGCCAAAATAAATATGTGGAGAAGGCAAGAGAGCAAAGCAAGAACAGGTATGGTACCATACCAGCTGCAGTATTAAGTAGGTTGGACGATCTGGTGAACACCATATTTCGATAAATGTGATCAAAATCAGCATTCCGCCGATTAACTGCTTCCAAATGTGCAGCCAAGTGACAATTCACAAAGCACATTATCCTGTCATAAACTCTGATTCTCAAACCCACTCCTCCCTGATTGATCAATATTTACCATGTAATAAGTGTTCATTTCAATGAAAAGAAAAAAATAAAATAAAATCAACGCTCATAAGTGAAAATAGCTCATTGGCAGAATTTTTTTTATTTCGACCCATCCATTGTTTGTACAAGCAACATCAATACGACTTGCAGGCAAAAAATATGAATTTGAACGCACTACAAAATGGCAATTTATTGTTGCAAAAACAAATATTTAACCAGAAAAGTAAAAAGCATTCCATCTGGCATGGTGTAATAAACAGAGAAGGCAATCTATGCTCCCTGGTCGTTTCTTCTATGACCATTCTTTTATTCTGTATTTTCTCCTCTCACCGTGCTTTCTCCCATTTAAAATTGTAACTAGAGCATATCTAGTTTCCTTTTTTTTTTTTTTTATACGCTAATAAATAGTATGATTTCGTAAGTATACATCACACAAAGTAACACCCCATTACAGCGGTCTAAAATTTGAAATAATATGCCCAATTCCCTAACCAAGATAAGATATAGAGAAACCAGATTTCACTTAATTGGATGAAATTTCACAGCTGACCTTCAAAGGTAAACTGTAGAATATACATCAGACGAAATCAAGAAAAAAGTTAAGTAACTCAAGAGAAAGTTCTTAATCACTTGAGGTTAACCCCCTGAACTTCATTTTAACAAATCGCTGAGATCATAATAACTTATGAACTTTAACAGAACAGTACTGCATGTAATTGACATAATTAAAGTACCACGTTTTTATGAAATAATTTTGAAGTAGTTAGGAGAATTGATACAAACCTTATTACCAATTGCGCGTCCAAAACCACACGGGACGGCCCCAGCATCAATGTCCCCAACATGTGTTCTAAGATTCTTTCTTACCCTAATTGAGAAATGTCAACTCATGATATAAGAATGGAAACAATATTAAAGATAGATATTCAAAGTATATAACAAAAAGAAAACAGGAATAGGAATTTACTAGGCTAACTGGTTTAATCTGGAACACACTTTCATTACAATCACTCACCAAAGAGATACAAGCAAGCCAGCAAGCTGCCTAGAGCCCATGCGTTCGAAAGCTTTCCCTTCTTCTAAAGCCTTTCCTATTGTATCCAGCCACCACTGCCCCATTGCACTTCCTTCAAGACCTACCTACAATTGTGATATAGGCAGTGAATGCATGAACATAATATACGCATTACATAACATAAGTGGTTCCGGAGATTTATATACATGCAATACTTGATTAGAAAATTTGTTATTGGTTACAGTTAGGATACGGGCTGTCATATTATTGCATACAAACTAACTCCATTTAGTTCTATCAATCAGCACACTCATATTTCTCATTATCATTTCATTTTAGAGTAAAGCAGAAGGTTCTCTTTACGAAGAAAAATGCTATGGTTAGATAAAGCTGGCAAAAGATTGAAATCTTATCCTACAGTTTCTTTTGCGGCAGACATTGCAAGAAAACCGGCACCCATCTCCACTTCTTGCAAACCAACGACAACAATGCCTACATCTGACGCGATGGAACCCAGCCATGAGGAGAGTGAATCCTGAGAAGCTCTACCTTGACCGACATTCCACGTGCCAATCAAAATTCTGACATTGTGCCGCCGTGTATAAATAAGTTCCTTTGCGGCCAACTCGGATCTTATCATGCTGTCAACAGGACCCGGAGATGCAATAATCCAACCACGCAGGCCACCATGTGTAGCCAAGCTAAAAACATAATCACTGCCAACAGCCAATTTGATGACAGGACCATTATGAGCAACCCAAGCTGCAATGAGATTGCCTTCTAGGTCCAGTACTTGGATAATACCACTCACATAGCCAACATATAAGCGTGTTCCAAAAGTACAGAAGCATTGGATAGCACAAGGATGGCGGTTAAAATCCTGCACGCGGGTCCCAGTGCCATCCCATTGCACAAGTAAACCATTGGTACATCCACTCCAGATCATTCCATCGCTTGTTTGCACAAGAGCTTCGGTTCTTTTGGTATCGTCCACAAATGCCCCAGCTCCCTTGGTTGCAACTCGACGAACGGCATCAGCAGCTCCCATTATGGCATTACGTGAGCGCTGTAGAAAGCTAGTACCCTGGGATTTTTCCTTTTTGGAGGTGGAGACAAACTTGACCTTCATTTCGTCTTCAATGGCTTGATCCTGCTGCTGGACGGATGACATGTCAACCCGATTTTCCACCTGACCTTCAATGTTGAATACTTTGAGAAGCTCCTTTGTACGGGCATCCCAAAGTGAGAAGGAGAGAGGGCCAGCGCACCAGATACGACCTCTGACATGGTCACACAGCAAACACTTGACATCTTGAGAAGATATACTGCAAACACCGTTGACGGTGACTTGGCTTCGGAGGTCGATGAAGGACCTCTCGACAAGCAAGGCTGCCATGTGTCTTTCTTCGGGAGAGAGGGAGAGAGATTTTTCGACGGATTCCCATGGCCAAATCTTAAGAATACCACCTTCAGAACCTGACCACAGATCGCCATAGGAACTTATGACAATGGAAAGAACGGGACCTCTATGTGCCTGCCAAGAAAGACCTTCCTTGAAGGGGGTAACAAAGCGTTGATCCATTTTCCAAGACCTGATCTTGCCGTCTTTATGGCCACTCCAAACCAACCTATTCCCATTGTCAACGGCCAAACACAAGGTGGGAGAGGTGTCAGCGGATTCACAAAAGGGAGCAGCGTCCTCGTCACCCCTTCTGATCTTTCCGCCCAGACCGCTGCCGGGTTCGTAGGAATTATGAATTTCCCATACCCTCACCCCGCCCTCCTGACCAGCCCACAACTGTGTTTCCGTACAAGCAATGTTCCGCAGGAATTTTCCAACCTGAGTCTCCCTCAAGGGATGGGGTCTTAATTCCAGGCATGGTGGTCTCCCTGGATGAACAGACGCTCTAAAAGGGGCCTTAAAGATCCCAGTACCTCCCCCAGCGCCTATGAATTCCTGCAATGGTTGATATTGTGTCACGTCATTGCCTTCATTGTACTCTTCCTCACCACCACCGGGGTTTGTAGAGGATGAACGGGAAAATATGTCGTCGTCGGAGTCGGAGTCGTAAAACGAAGATTCGATGTTGCTGGATATACGGCTGTCGTCCAGACTGTGCTTTCGGACTCGATGGTGTCGTTTGTGAGTGGAGGCGCCTCGCAGCTGTTGGCTGTAGGAATGGGCTTTTCGGTGAGGTGGAAGAGTGGTCAAGCCCGCCAACTCCTTGTCATTCTCGTCCTCCTCGATTCGGTCATCCATGGCTCACTAACTGCAACTTGTTTGTTCCAAGTTATGGTACGATAGGAAGAGAGGAGAGAGAAAGAAGATGAATAATGAGGGAAATGGTCTCAAGGGGTTGCCGAGAGAGAGGGAAGCACGTAAGAATTTTGACCACCGGGAAGTAAGGCGCGGCATACTGCAAGCTTACGGACACAAATCAATGTTTCCTTTCCTTTCTTAATACAGAATGAATGAATGGGATCATCCAAGCGTCCTCAAAAGCATCCAAAGTTTTAAGGAATTTTAATTAATTTATATTGTCTCGGTAACATTTTATACAAGATTTTTTACCTTCTTAATAGAGAAAAGGACGTAATTGTAAAAAGTATAAATACGTGAGATGTTAATCAATGTTATAATTTATTTTCATGGTTATTTTATTTTTGATACATTTTCCATAATTTTAATACATTTTCCATAATAAAGATTAGTGAACATCTCACATCATTTATAAATATAATTAAATTATACTATATAGTCTTTAATAACCTCTTTCTCGTCTTTATTTATATTAAATATAATTCCTTGCTAAAGAGAGAGCTAACAATTTTATTTGTAGTGACAGAGGTAGGGCACACTTTTTTTTTTCTTTTCTATTACTAACCTATGGTGAGTAATGGCAATAATAACACTTAAGGGTTTTTTCTATTTTAGGGTAATTTTTTTACAAAATTTTTTGAATGGTGCAATTTTTTTTTTTAATTTTCATTATGGGTAAATCCTACTAAGGTGGCACAATTTTATTAAAAAGAAATCGTGTTAATTCAATAACATAATTTTAAGCATTAAGTGATATTGTGTTGCAGGATTTCAATTCAACTTCATTATACTTAAACTGTGCCGATGTAGCACGATCTCAGTTTAATTTTTAAAATCGTGTCATGATGACACAATTTCACTATTTTTTCGTAATAAAATCATGTCAATTTGATACGATTTATCCAAAATGAGAATATTTTTTTTTATCCATTCTGAAAATTTTGTAAAAAAATTGTCCCAATAACAAAAATTCTAATACCAACTTAAAAAATAAAAAACAAATCATTTTTTTATATCAATCACACAAATTACATTCTCATTATCTTTGTTTATAATAATCAAAACTTTTTTAAAAATTAAAATTAAAATAAATGGAAAGGTTCCAAAAAATATATATTTTAATTATTATGTAAATATTGAGAACATGTTAATAATTTCTTATTTACAACACGTTTATTTACTTCGGATTAGTAAAAGATAAGACCTTTATTATGAGCTTCATGGAATTTGACCAGTGTTAAGGAAATAAAGAGGATCTACACAATGAGTTATTAGAGGAGAATTTTCAATCACAACTTCAATTTGAACGTTGAATCATGAAAGTTCACTAGAACATTGGTAACCAAGTTTGATGATAGAGTCTCACTCTTCTTCAACTACTTATAGCCAAACTTCCCCATAACCTTTACATGAAACAACTAAGGTTAGAATCAAGAAAAGAAAAGAATACCTGATGGTATGAAATTAAGTTTCTACCCTTAAATTAATTTAAGGAGCACTCTACATTTGACATAATGAGTAGACTTTTATTATTGATTGAAGGAGGAAGATTTTTTTAATCTCAATATTTATTCTATCCTTGACACTAAACAAATACTCTTCCATAATCTTAAGCTTATTTGATTGTAGCCAATAAAGTGGAAATTGAGGAGTAAAATAATGATTTTTTTTATCCTGTGTAAAATACTCAAACTCAAAAAACTTATGTTTGAAGTTTTTAAAGGATGAGATATAAATGGTGAAGAGTGGATTATACTGGGTGTTACTCAAAGATAATCATCCGACTTCAAAATCATGTCTTAATTTAGAGAAATACATATATTTTTTTATTATAAAGGTGATTTGAAGATATTTACAAAGAAAATAAATACCTTTAAAAATGTACAACAGTTTGGATGAAGTTAACTAGGGGTTACATTCATGACAATCAACATCTAACATTCCATGATAGATAAGGAGAAAATACAAAGAGTTTTTTGAAGAAGTACTATTACACAAAAGAAAACTCTACTCTATTTATAAGTGATCTATACATGTCATTTCTTCAATTACATATGTCTTAGTTAAAGTGAATATACCAAGTTTATTATTACTTGTATTGAAATATTTGAGAAACTCCTTAATAAAATCTCTTCATATACTCAAGAGTCAATATAAACAACTTCTTTTTAAATTAGGTGGACAACCACCATGGAAAGAAGACTAGAATGAAGAAGTGAAAGAAGTGGAAGTGTGCATACCTAGAAAAAATAAAGTGGAAAAAAATAATTGGAGACAAAAACTACTTTAACTAGTGAACATTAATACATTTCTAATAAGATACATTCATCTAAATGTTAATAAGATGCATTCATCTAAATGTTACTAGTGAACATTAATACATTTTTAATAAAATACATTCATCTAAATGTTAATAAGATGCATTCATCTAAATGTTACATCTTTGGATGACGTGTTTGGAGTGATAAAACATTCATGGTTTAAGCATAATGACTTTTGAGAATTTTCAAACTCCCTTCTTAAAGAACATTAATAACATATTCATACACATGATTCCTTATAAAGAATAGCATTAGTAATAATTGATCATAAAAACAAACTTTTTATACTAAACCAAATAAACTCATTTATTTCAAATACATCATATTGCAATTGGTATACTGATAAAGCTTAATCACAAAAGGTTGATCATATTTAACTCAATCATTAAAAAATAAACATAATCAAACTTGCTCATTTTTATAAAGAAAAACTCAACCATCTACTTATATAAATTACATATTTGACTTTTGAATTTGTGGAACTTTGTCTATTCAAAATACTTAGAATCTACAGTATATTCCTATCTTGATAAACCTAAGCCAACAATCCAATATTCAATGACTTGATCAATTGAGTATTGGACTTGAAATTAAAATCCAATAATCAAATACTTACCAGTTCAAAAATCTCTAAATTCTTTTTTTTTTTAGTTTAATTCATAGAACTATAAAAACATATAAATATACATCACTTCTAAAATGAGTTTTATCAAATTCTCTTCACTCTTTTATTGTCATTATTCTAAAATTGATATTAATTTAAGTGTTAAAAGAATCTTTTATAAATGAAACTTTATTTAATATACAATTTTTACAACTTGTTAAACAACATTATATCTTCTAATAACAACACTTATAATTTTTAAGAATAAAATAATTTTTTATTGGACATATAAATATGGAAGATAGTTATAACAAGGAATTTTTCAACCATCCTTAGCTTCTAGGGTGGTAGCTTTCCATGATTTTTTTCAATATAAAAGTAAAGGAATTTTAAACAAACTAAGTACCACCTAAATATACTTTATATAGTTTAAGTTAAAAGTAAAATCAATTATTCCATCTTATTATGTGTGTTACTTTTGTAGTTACATTAATAGAATTTTTGAGAAAAAATCACAAAATAATTACCACAAATTGCCTCATAGAAGTGACATAATATTAAATGTTTGATGCAAGTGTATTATGATTTTAAGATATAGTTTGATATTAAATATTTGATGTTTCATGTGCTCCTCTCATCACTTAACTCGGTTTAAAGTAAAAAATTATTGAAACACGTTTAGATTTCATCATTTTGTAGGTTAAAAATTAGTTAACTTCAGATATAATCTCTTAAAAGTGTTAAAAGAATCTTTTATGAATGAAACTTCATTTAATATACAACTTTTACAATCTGTTGAACAACATTATATCTTCTAATAACAATCACTTATAATTTTTAAGAATAAAACAATTTGCTTTGGACATATAAATATGGAGGATAGTTCAAAATTAATGAGGAAATTTTCAACCATCCTTAGTTTCTAGGATGGTTTTCCATGATTTTTTTAATATAAAAATAAAGGAATTTTAAGCAAACCTAAAATATAAGTACCACCTAAATCTACTCTAAATGTTTAATTTAAAGAGCAAAATCCATTATTCCATCTTATTATGTGTGTTACCTTTATAGTTACATTAATAGAAATTTTGAGAAAAAAATTTCACAAAATAATTACCATAAATTGCTCATTGAAGTGATACAACATTAAATATTTGATTCACATACACTATGATTTTAAGATATATAGTTTGACATAAATGTTTGATGATTCTGTGTGTTTCACTTATGTTTAACTCAGTTTAAAGTAATTGAAACAGGTTATATTTCATCAGTTTGTAGATTAAAAATTAGTTAACATACAACTGTTGTAATTAGTTGCCTTTTACACAATTTTAGATGCAAGTTCAATCACATATAATTTCTTAAAAAGTTATCATGTTTGAAGTGACTTCATTTTATCCATTAGATATAACAACCTTTATAACATGTTTTTTTTTTCTTTTTTGAGATATATGTTTCTTTTAATTCTTTTGTAATAATTAGTTTTATTCTTTATATATATCATTACAATGTGTTGCGTATATTTTATTTTAAAAAGTGTATGTATAAATATAGTGTTAGTATACATGTAATATTTATGCATTATTACTCAAAATATTTGCTACAGGATATGTTAGTATTTATTTATTTATTAAAGATTAATTATATTTAGTGATTAATATAATTTTTATAAATTAGAGAACGACAACAATATCTTTAATTGATTAAGATTGGATATTAAGTTTTGAATTCATGATAAAAACATTTAATAATCAGTCATATATTTAAATACTTTCAAAAAAAAATTATTACATTTATATGACTAATTGGGTTGAAATATTAAATTTTTTATACAGCAATTTTTTCATGTTATAAATGGAATGTGAGACTATATGTTAGATTAAATTAATAACTTCACTTGTTAAAAGCCCGTGTATTTTTTTGTGTACAGGAAAGAATAGTATCAGATCTAATTCACTAAACTACTATATTTTTTCTTTAATACTCCTAAACATCCTGCTTTTAACTATTTTTTTAGGAGGATTTTAACTATTTTTATTTTTATAATAAATTTTAACTAATAAATAAAATGCTTTACAAAGAATGAATCAGAGGTGGAGGCTGTGACGACAGTATTAAAGTCTAAAATTATTTGAGTTTTTTAAGAATTTAAAATGGATTCTGTTTTTTTAGAAAGAATATAGTTGATTTTGTTTGTATCAATCAAAAACACAAATCACGAGAACAATAAAAAGAGAAGTTTAAAATAGGATATTATTACTGGCACACCTATATTTGGCGTCGGAGATGAAAGTATCAATTCAAGAAGCATAACAGGTCAGGTCAGGGAGCGGGTTTTCTTCTTCCACCCTTTTAATTTCTCTCTTGAAGCTATCAGGTTTTCTATCAATCCATCTCTTTCCTTCCTACTGCTATTTATCATATATGTTTCTTCTGTTCTGCCTCTTTTATTGTCCCTTCCTCAAACAGATGCTATTTAACTGCCTGTAAAGCTGTATAACAACTATTTTTCTTGAAATTGTTATATGCTAGTATGTGCAATTCTGATTAATATGGCGCTGGCATCTCTAAGATTGGCTATTGCTTTCAGCATATATCTTTACACCATTTCGATTCTGTTTAGGGTTTATTTGTTCCACAACCGTGGGTTTGACGCTAATGTTTGCACTCGTTTGTCCATGCCCAAGATCGGAAGATTTGGATTCGTCTAATCTCATCTAATGCTTTATAATATGTTCTCATTAAAACGAAATGGGGGCAAGCTAACATTTTATTTCAATATTCAACATTTGCTCCTGTGGTTAGGGTTTTAAAATTCATATGAGGATAGCATTTGGATTTACTTCGAGACTGAACTACTGTTTTGTTGTAATTGTCTTGACTAAAATTTATATTATTCTGGAAAACCGGGAATTATTAATTCTGTTTTTCTATTTAGTACTTGCTTTCCATGAATTTGAAAACCAGAGGCTAGAGTTCTCCTATTCAGTATCTCATGTGCTTTGAAGAATGGCTGTTAGCTTTATCGGGCTTGATAAAGAAGACAGAGGTCAGACAGATGAGAACATGACATCTATCTAGTGGATTAATAATTTATTTGGAATGGATGAAACTGATGTGGAAAATCCCGTATTCATGGAAATTAAATCTGAGGATAACAAAATTGAATTCCAGAGAAATGAAAATCAAGGTTTTGCATCTGAGAAAGGAGAAGGTAGCGGTGTAGTTTTCTCCAGAGAAGCGCCACTTATGAGGAAAGAGTCAAGAATGTCCACTTCTTATTGTTGCAATGCCAAGAAGCTCAAATCCAGGGCTGTTTCAATAGATTGTGAGCTTGGAAGTAATGAGAAAATTGGGTTGGAGAAGAAACTAGGTAGACAAGACAGGATTGAATTGGGTCGGTTGTTTCAGGGTGCAGTGAGTTCCCATGATTGGGAGCTTGCAGAAAGTTTGATTTTGGTTGCTGATCCCCAGACGCTCAATGATGCCTTGTGTATCACGCTGGATTCCATTTGGTTCCTGAGCACAGAGCTAGAGCTTAATGGGATAATGGGATTTATCAAGAAGATCATTGCTAATGGTGCTTATGACTTCACAAGAGCTGCTCTAAGGACTTCATTCCTTGCTTCATGTGTCTCTGCTTGCCAGAGTAGAACAATGAGTCTGGCTGATACAGTTACTGTAATGGCCCAAAGGTATGACTTGCCCTTATCTGTTGTATTTTTTTTTTATTTTTTGTGTGTGTAAAGGGAAAGAGTTCAGTCACTAATGAAGTAGATGATCTGGAAGTGTTATTTTTTGTTGGGAGAAGGGTGGTGGTGGTGGTGTTGGGAGAATGTGTCTTTTTAGAGCAAACTGTAAAATCCTAAATATTGGTTTTAAATTAATGGTATTTGAAGTTCGTTCGTGAACTCTGCTTTTTGCTAGGTTGCATGAGCGTCTCCAGGAATGTAATGGAGATGAAGTATTGAAGGCAGAAGCTGGAGCTAAGGTTCAAAAGTTTACTGAATGGGCTTTGAAATGTATAGGCATCCATTCACGACTGCAGGATGATAGGGAAAATGTGATACACAGTTCAGCTGTTGAAATCCAGCTACGGTTATCTGCCTTTAAGACATTCCTTGATCTTGCTGGCAACCGCCTTACAGGGAAGGACTTCAGTGAGGCCTTTGATGCAGCTTGTTTTCCTCTTACTCTTTTCTCAAGCTCATTTGATCCAGGTTGGGCATTTGGCTTGTCAGCTACAGTGATCCAAGGGCTGCTGGGCATGCTAGTGGAGGGTGGTGCAGACAATGTCAATCAGTGTTTCTTGGAGGCTTCACGCTTTGGTAGTACAGAACTTGTGCGCATACTATTGCAGGTGATACGTCTGCAATCTTTTTCTTTCTCAATCTATTTAATGCTTTCTTTTGTTATGATTGTTAGAAGCAGAACTTTCCCATGGTGGCTGAAGGCATACTTATAATTCTGGTGCATTTAGTGTCATATCAAAGGATCATGTAGATATGATGTTGGTTTTAACACTGGTGTTATTTTATAAATTGGTAGCATCCATATATTGGAAGAATTTGGAGGCGAGAGGTTTTTTTATTACCATTTTCTCTCGTGTGTGTGAGTGTGTCATAGTGAATTGATGTTTTTTATATTATAGTCTGCTGAAATTTGTTGGTTCGTGTTTGTGTGCCATGCTGGAAATCAAACTGTGCAGATTGCTCAGAGAAACAGCTTGGATGTAGATGTTGACTTGGCATTGGGTTTTGCCTCCCATTATGGCAAGATAGGAACTATGGAGTGCTTGGTGGAAGAGGGAAATGCTATAGCCTTCTTGGGCCCTTTGATGAGAGCTGCTGAGAGGGGTTGCATGGAAGTTGTTGAGTGGTTTGTGCAGAGGGGTTGCCGAGACATGGAACTCTGTCTTGCCCTTACAGCAGCTACTTCTAGCTGCCAAGTTCACATTGCAGCTTATCTTCTGCCGCACGTACCTCAGCATGTCCTTGCAGCACTTAGTGTTGAAATTCTAAAGGCTGCTGGTGAGCGGAGTGGTGGATCTCTTGATGGTGTAGCATTTCTCCTTCAATCTGACTTCTTAGGTGATCCTGCAGCTACTTATGCCGTTGCAGATATTATTGCTAAATCAGAGGATGAGGCTGTTGCACCTGAGCTGAAGACTTTTCTTAAGGAGCATTGGTCAGAAGGAGCTTATAAGGAGGGATTAAGGTTAGGGCAAGAGCATCACATGAACCTTGTGCGAATCATTAAATGGGGCGAGTCTCCTATTTGCTTGAGAGATCTTCCAGCCCCACTGACGGTGGCAATTGCTTACCTCCCGCTTTATAGAGAGTGTGTCAAGGCAGGTGGCTGCTTGTATTCACAACGGCTTAGGGGACAACTGGTTGAAGCCGCTAGAAGGCTTGGGAATAGGGTCTTGGATGAAGTGACCCATGGTAGAGAGCTAGTGGTCGTTTTGGAACAGCATCTTCCTCACTTTTTGCTCCATCCCACCCGCATTGCTTAGCTATATTCGGTTGTCAATGCAATGAATTGTTTATTTCCTTTTGACATCCTTCTTTATTATGTGATGAATGTCACCATTGATAATTTTTATCTGGGAGTTAGCTTTAAATGTAGTTTCCGTCTTTATAGCTCAGGATCTTAAATGTGCATGTTTTTTTTGTCATAATTTTTGTCTAAAAGGATAAACCATTGTTTCTTGAAGAATGCAAAGAAAAACAAAAATCAAATATGAAGTATTGGTAGGAGGATGTTGTAGTAAAGGTAAAAAAAGATTTCTATTTTCTATGGGTAGTTTGTATGTAAATTTTAAATGATTATATAAAAACTTTTATGTAGACTTTTTTTAATTTAAAGATATTGAAAATTGTAATTCTCGTCTAGTTGAATTGGATAAAGAAGCTATAGTCTTTTTATAACGTAAATTGTTCTGTTTTTATGTGTTTTTCCATTTTCTTTTATTTTAAGATATATAAGTAGAAAGAAATATATTTGAACATGTATGAACAACTTAGATTGCTTCTCTCAAAGTACTAATTGTTCTAACATCAAACTTTTGAATAATTAGTATTTTATAGTTATTATTACCTTAATTATTAATTTGATTGTTACTCGAAGATTTACGGTGTGTGTGTGTGCGCGTATTTATTCCCTGTAGGAATTTATGGATTAATCACTCAATTTTTGACCTTACTCCACTTTGACTTAAAATTTAAGAAAACCATAACAATAATAGAATGTGCGCACTTGTTTTGTTTTGAATGCATATTATAGAATATGCGCACTTGTTTTGAATGCATATTTGTTTTATGTAGGAATCTATAGATTAATCACAAGCCAAAATATGTCTATTAATTTTTATGAAATCTATGGATTAGTCACAAGCCAAAATATGTCTATTAAGTTTTATTATACCTATCAAATCTCACCCACATGATTACATAATTACCTTAATATAATAAAACACTAATAATGAGTTTTGGCGGTTATATATTAATTTTCAAACACACTTCCTTTCAGATACTATAAACACTAGTGTCTTATTATACAAAGTATTTAAACACTACATAAATTTTACTATGCTATTATAAATATTTTTTACGACATTAATAGTATATTCATAAGTACAATTATATGTATATAACTAGAAATAATCATTTAGGTTTAGAAACACATAATTTTAAAGATCTAAATTTAAAAGGACAATTAAGAGTCATTTTACACACATATTCATTAGATATCTTTGTTGTAACATATTGGTTAACATATGAATTTATGGTTTTTGGAGAAGAATCCTAATGGAAGTTGTCACTAATTCTTCAATACTTTAGTTATGGAGTCAATTACTAAGCCCTAAAACAAAATTTCATATACATAATACTTGAATAGTAACTTCAAAACTTGCATGAGCATATACTCCTTAGTTCCTTTTAGTTATTTTAAAACTTTTGTAACAGCTTCTCAATTATTAATTCCAAATTTATTCTAATACTTTCATAACATTCTAACCTGCACAACTATTATTTGCTTCTATAAAGATGTGCACTTATATTAGTCTACACACTAAATAACCATAGAAATTGATTTCGATTTGTTTTCTCTCTCTCTCTCTCATTTTGGACAGTGCACATTTAAAGTTGTCTTTTTAAATTGGTAAAATTTTGAAAGAACAAGTTTTCATGTTAAATATCTCTAAAATTTTCTTGACATTGAGACGATTCCAATAATTCCTGGTCACAAAATATTTCAATTTTAAATATTTCATTTCAATATTATTAGAAAAACACTCTTTAGTCTCATGCAACATATTCACATTAATTGTAAATAAGATATGACCAGCATATAAAACTAAAAACATATAAACTTACTTTTAATGACTTTTCTGCGTATACATCTATCAACTAATTTCCTTCAAAACAAAAAATGTAATGGTATTATTGAGCTTAATGTATCATTACTTTAGCTTGTTCAATCTATATATATATATTAACTTTACACCTTTCTTTCAAATAGAAAACCTTTATGTTGATCTGAGTAATTTTCCTCCTTTCAAGACTTCCATTTAAAAAGCTGTAACTGTAAATCATAATGAACATTTGGTACCTTAATAAGTAAAGAGTCTTTCTATGAAAAATAAGAACATGTTTCTCCATAATCAACTCTACACTTTTTAAGTATATTGTTCACCAATAAGTTGGACTTTATATTCTTTAATGTAAGGATGGGTTAATTTGTCTAAGAGTAAAATTAATTCAAATGAGATGTTATGTATATTTTATTAAATAAGTTAAAAAAATTATTAAAAAGATAACAATTCAAACTTTATTTCACAAAATTATTATCTCTAAAACACTTTTCTCATGTTTTATTTTTAGATTTATGAAATAGTTCTTCACCTTTTTATAAATCTGAGTTCACTTTAGAGATTCTAATTAAGAGTAGAATCTTTATCAAAAGTCATTTTTGAGTAAGTTTTTCTTTGTTTTTTTTTTTTTTTTTTTTTTTTTTATTTTTTTTTTATTTTTTTTTTTTTTTTTTTTTTTTTTTTTTTTTTTTTGAATTGGTTTTATAAGAAAGGTTGTATGCCTATAGTTAGAATTTTGCCTGTGAGGTTTATGGGGCAAAGATATATCTTTCCTAATCTAGGAGCATGATGATATCTTTAGATTTTTTTATCAAAGTATTTTATGTACTTGGTTAGCCTTTGTGTGAAAGTAGTGAATTTCATAGCTTAAGCTTGGTTAAGCAAGTTGTCAAGGTAATGAAATTTAGTTATAATTTCTTAAAACCACAGGGTAAATGATCTAGAATATGGATGTGACTTGATCAAAATGTTTTGAGTTTTTTTTAGATAATGTGTTTTATTGGATAATATTCAAAGTGTTTTAAGTTTTGATATGGATAATATATGTGATGATATTTTTTTTAAGAAATTTATGGTGATGATTTTAGGTTTGAAATATATTTGATGTTCTTGATATACATTACTAGTTAAAAATGTGTTATATGAATGAGATATTAAATTATCGAAAGCAGTGAAAATGGTGAATTTATATATCTTGTATGTGTGAAACTTTAAATGGATTAAATATGACATAACAAGTTTGGTAAAGAGATGAAATTAAGGATTATTATCTTTTTTATCACAAATAAGACTATAATAATTCTTGAATTAGAAACTTTCACTTTTAGAATATTTTGAATCATACTCGATTAATTTGAATTGAGTTAAATGAGATATGTTACATGTTTTGATAGTTAAAATGTAGAATATTGCAAGTAGAGTATGTCAAATTGATTCAAGATGTTATCTCCTCACGAATATCCACCATACTTGAACAACAACAAATACGAACACAGAGATATATTTGCACTCTTGTTAGCAAATATCCTCGCAGCACACTCCTAAGTTTGGTAAGAACAATACTCCTTGTATGCCTCTCGGAGCCAACTAAGTCTAATGTGTGCACCCCAACAATGCCTCATCTCTAAAGCGGCATTACCCACTTAACCATAGCAAATCCACGGTACAAAATTGTCCCACAATGAGAATATGAAGCAACAATGACGTATCATCAAATATTATTGTCTTCTCACCAACAAGAAGGAAGGTGGAAAGTATTGTTTTTACATGCCACATTTTCATAAGGGGTAAAATCAACCCCTTGTCAATCGTCTCGTATGTCATGATCCACGACGATAAGAATCTTATATTAAGCATAATAGCTTCAATTTGCAAACCAGTAATCTCAAATTTGTTTAATTTGCAACCATGAGAGATCAATTTTAATTCTTCATTATCATAAAAAAAACATGGGTGTTTATAATTATAAATAATGTCATCATGACCAAATAAAACAATTAAGCACATTTTTTTACTTACCTTACCCTCCCATGATTTAAAAGCAAGATGATCAATAAGACCGACTAATAAAGAGAAGTTGAAGGTCCTTTCCAGAATCCTTCCTTTTAACCATACTCTATTACACGTGCATCCATCATATTACCACTACTAATATAAAAAACTTGTTCATCAACTCCTATATGAATTGATATTATAGGTTTATGCCTATCATTGCCTTGAAATATATCACCTTTTGTCTTAGTCATAATTTTATCTAGTACATAATTCTTATATCAATAAAAATCAAAATATAAACTTATATTACTAATGCAAATAATATTTATAATAGAAAATACATTAGATCTAAAAATACTTTCAAGATATAATCGTGAATATATTTCAAAATATATTTGTTATTAGTTTAAATATTTTATCTAGTATTATATTATATTCTAATTCATTATTTTATATATTAAATTTATTTATTGTTATCTATTTCAATTTTATACACATGATTAATTATTATTGATTTACTTTTTTAATTTTTTATACAATTTAAATTAAAAGAGATTTATCATTAAAAATTGAAGTAACCAATATTTCATCAAATGATATTTTGAGAAAATTATATAAAATAAAAGTTATAAAAATAAATGAAAAATGATTATGATTAATATTCACTGGATTCATTTAAAAAAATGACTATTTAAAATAGAATTATGCATATAACTTCTAAAAGATAAATAGGAATATTAAATATTTAATAATGATTTAATTTTTAAAAAATATAAAATTATAATTACATAATAATATATTTTTATTTAAAAAATTATTTATATGATAAAACTTACACCACTCTATCTTTGTTATGTTATTTTATATGTATTAACTAGTTTATCGGTTAATATACTAATAAAAAATATATAAATATCACAATAAGGAAAAGTAAAGTTTTTTTTTTTTTTAAATTTGTTACGATGGAACGAAAATAACTTTGAATAAAACAAATGTTAATATAATAAAAAAGTTTGTTATTATAATTTCAATTCACATATCTTTTAATAAAGTAGATTATATGCAAACACCTAAAAGTAGAAAAATGTTGCAAATTATAAAAAAATTAAATAATCAGTATTAATTTAGAAGACTCATAGAGAGATTTGTTTTTTTGGCTTAATTAAATTTTAAACTTTTAGTAATTTTTTGGATTTTTTTATTTACTTTTATTACAATTTATTTTATTAAGTATATAAAATTAGTATATTTTAATTAAGCTTTTGTCTTTTGATTTTATGACAATTTGAATGATATAGTTGGTTGTTTACACTTATCCCTAAATAAAGTACATGCAAATACCTAAAAGTAGAAAAATATTATAAAAAATAAAATAATGAGTTTTAATTTAGAAGACTCCTAGAAAGATTTGTTTTTGGTTTAATTACATTTTATAATTTTCTTAAGTTTTTGATATTTTTAATTTACTGTTTATTAAAAATGTATTTTATTACATATATAAAATTGGTATATCTTTCAATTAAGTTTTTAAGTTTTGATTTTATGGGTCAATTTGAATAATATAGTTTATTGTTTACTTGTATCCATATAAAAATAAAAAGATATGAACCAAGCAAGGGAATAATGCCATGGGGATAGAATTTTAATTCAATAAAAATATTAGCATTTAGCGGTGGCTGGCTGGCGGCCCTAGAAGTAGAGGTGTAGAAGGGTTGTGGGGTAGATGGTAGAGAGAATCGGATGGTGGAGATGGAATCGGCAGCTGGAAACCCTAATTACATCATGGTCCCATCCGCAGCAGCACCCGCGGCGGTTGAGCCACAGTCACAGTTGCCTCTGGCAGTGACATCAACCCACAACTGTAAGCGACCCCTCTTCTCGTTTCCCAGGAGGCCAGCCCTCAGAGTTACATCGGAGTTCGACAGTGAAAGCGCAGTCTTCTTCCATAAAATTTCTTGCAAGTTGTTAGACAGCCTTGCCAAGTTCAAGTTTTCATTCAACCACAGCGGCAAAGGCGACATCTCCGAACCCCAAATCAGCTTTGTATCCAAGCACCTTAGCCTCCACTACGACCTCGAAGACCATAATGCTCTCGTTAAGACTTCCATCGATGTTGGTCCTAGATTGCAACTCACTGCTTCTCACGATGTCAAGGTCTTATTTCTGCCTCTGCCTCACCCTATCTTTTAATTCTTCACATTCTCACGTCTGTCCTCTTTCTTCTCCTAAGGCTCAACAAGGAGAGGTTACCATGCTTGCAAACGTCGCCCATCCTGACTATTCACTTCAACTATCAACACCAGTTCCATCCGTTGGATTGGTCTGTATTACGAATCATCTTATCTTGGAAAAACAGACACAATACTACTAATGTGTTTCATCCCCTTTCTTGTTTCCATTCTATCCGCAGCCAAAAGCAACCTTCAGATTTCCTCTTGGTGAAGTTTCTCTGCAAGAGAAAGAAGAGGAGGAGGTCAAGAGTTTATTGTCAGTTAGTGGGATTCTTAAAGGACAACTTTTGAATGGAGTCTGCTCTGCCCAGTACAAAGATGAAGAATTGAAATTGAGATACGGCTATAAGGTACTTTCCTGGTTTTAGGATTATTTTTTGCTGAACGTTACTGCTTACTTCCCCATCATTGTTATCCTGACAAAGGGGAAGTACTAATAGCACACTCTCCACGCTCCTTCTAACACTTAATTGCTGGTTAAAGTTTTTTGGAACTACGAAATCTTTAGTGAGACCCACCAAATTTTGTATTTTCTAATAAATTTCAACTAATAGTGTAAACTATATTAGAGTGTTGCTCTTCGTGTATATCTTAAGTTTATTGCCTTAGGTATCAGTTATTTTTCCCATCATTTGTATTTGGTTGTGAGATACTACCTTGTGCCTACTATTGAATGTTTAAATAAATGCAGGACGACGAAATGTCATTTCTTCCAATACTTTCACTTCCTTCAAATGCCCTATCTTTTGCCTTTAAGCGTCGGTTTGGTCCTTCTGACAAATTGAGGTTATAACACTCTCTTAAGAACCTTTCATTTACGCATTCACTGTTTTTGTTGCACTCCAATTTCTCGGTAGATGATAGATAAGTTGCTTTTAACTGAGTTTGAAAAACACTATGCATTTTAATTTTGTAACTACATAATGTACGCCTTAATTATTGGGCTATAATTGTTGTCATATTGTCGATTCTTCAATATTACGTTCCGTTTATCCTGTCTACATATAGCATGAGATAAAATCTTTGAAACTTGCTGATACCTGGTATCATCTTCAGTTATATCATCTAAATGTCGAATAAGAGATTGTTTTTCTTACGTCTGGCAACCTTACTCATAGTAACATAATATCCATCTAAAAATCCTTTCAAAACTGGATTCCACAATACTTTGGGAATATCTACAAATTGACCTTGTGAAGGTACATATGGAGTACAAATTAAGTTACAATCAAGATTTTCCTTATTAAAATACCTATCACTTCAGTGTGTTTCTTTTGATCATGCTGAAAAGGATTCTAACCTATGTTGATTACTTATTATCACAATAGAGCTTTATAGGTCCATCCCATTTAATGTTTAAGCTTTCTACGATAATTTAATTTTCAATCAAAGGATTTCACAAATTCCTTGTGCTATAGATTGGAACTCGACTTCAGCACTGTATTGAATGACAATATTATGCTTTTTACTTCTACAAGTTAGTAGTTTCCTCCAAGAAAGGTACAACATCAATTAGTGGATCTCCTATCAGCTATTTACCCTGCATTGTTAATATCTTTGTAAGTTTTAAGAATTGTATTCCAATTTGCTTGTTGCAACTAAGATGATATTGAGATATGTGAAGGGCATTTTTGACTACGGGTTGTTGTTTTCGAAACATGGCACAAATACTTTTGATGAAGTACTCGGCTACCGTGACTTAGATTATTGTGAGGATAAAAGTGACAAAAAACTATGGCAGGGTATGTGTTTATAATGTGTGGAGCTCCTATTTTATGGTGTTATAAGGAGTCACTGCTGACATTGTCTTTATGTGAGGCTGAATACATTGCAGCCTCAATGGGAGCTTGTCAAATCTTGTCACTTGAGAACTTGATGTCAGAAATGAAGATTAGAGAAGAGCTTAAGAAGATGCTAATAGACAACAAGTCAAGCCATAAGCTTGGCTGAACATCTTGTTGCTCATGGAAGGAGCAAAAATGTTGAGACAGATTCACTTCCTAAAGGAAATCAAGAGTTGATATACTGCAATACTAATGAACCGGTGACTGATGATTGTATAGATGATTGGAGTGCAATCTATTACTAGTGTGAATTAGGGGGCAGCGTAGTAGATAATTCAGATAATGTTGTATGTTAGTTAGGTGGCTAGTGGTTTGTTAATTAACTACTTCTAACTGTACTATAAATAGTCATGCTGTAATGTGAAATGCAGTTGTGTTGTGTGAAATAAAAATTTCCAATTCTGCACCTATAGCTCTTGTTCTCTCTCTCCCTTTTTTACGAGTGTGTTCTATCATAACTATGGTTAATAGAGGTGTTTGTCAAAACCATTTAGCAGGAACTAGGGAGGATGTTGAATAGTATCCTAGATGGGATTAAGAAGCACATGTTCGACCGTTTTTATGGCAATTATTAAGTTCTCCTATTTCCAATTCTCATTCTCACATCTCTCGTAGTAACGGACAGTATATATCAAAATCTCTGTGAGCTTGTTCTTATTTAAACCATCTGCATTAGGTTGTGGTCTATGCTTGTAACCAGAGTTTACTGGTACAATGGTAGTTCAGTTGGAAAAAAGCTTATTCTATATTCTTGCTACGTGATGTGGTTGAACATTCATGTTTAGTTACGATTTAGCTTTCTCAATTTTCGCATTTATAATTGTAATCCTGTAACTTATGCTAAAATCACAGTTTGTTTTGTCATAGCTGCTATTGTTCTATATTCCTTTTTTTATAAGTAATTCAGATGTTGATTACCTGCTCTAAATTTTATGCATTTTAGTATTTCAATGACACTTTTTAATTAAAAGAATCAGTTTGCCTATTTGTTGATGTGGTTTTTTCTAAATGCTTAATGTATAGCTACTGGCATAATTGTGATTCCAACTATTGGAGTGCTGTGTACAAGCGAACCTATGGTAAAGATTTCAAATTTAAAGCTGGTTATGATTCAGAGGTTCGCCTTGGCTGGGCATCTCTTTGGGTAAGTGCCTCATTTGCGATGATGTAATTCATAATCAATATCATTGATGCCCCTTGTTATGATTATAATTCCTAGTTTTTAGCAACAGAGTTGTTTTATTTCTCAAATATTAATGCTTAATTTGGCAATGACATGCATACTTACACCAATATTCTTGTCTTCAATATTTGATCCAAGACATACATCTGTCAAATGATAATAAAATAAATAAAATATCAGTGGAGTGCATACTTCTAGTGGTAGTTTCTTACACTGTCCCCGATCCCTCCCTCAATGGAGCAAACCATTAAGTTAAGTAGGGGTTAGAATAATTTGAGATTTAGTAAGTTTTGGAGTGAGCTAATTAGAAAAACAGCATATGTTGCCAATAAACAAGTTAAAGAGTTGAAAAAGATTTATCTTGTGACTTGAGAGACAATTCAGATTGTTGCTGGAGAGTCCAGGCCTCTTGAAAGTCCTGCGAATCATTTGTACTCTTTTCTGTTATTAGAACTCTGACCTAGTTTCTATCACATTATTAGCTGACTTTTCAGCTTGAGCACTTACATTTCAGACTATAATTGTTGATAGCTTTCGAAATACATTGCACCTGCATTGTTGTTTTACATTTAGGGACCACAGACTACTGCTTCCTGCATAAGGGATGCATACATGTACTCCTTAAACTTCTTGAACCATCGTAGGTAGTAGATTAATATAGGAAAATGGTTTATTGGTTTACCTGTTTCTTTTCTTGAATGTTTAACTAAATTCTTTTTAATACTTTGTTATTATCCCCTTTGTACCAAGAATTCTGTTGGAAATTCTTGATTGCTTCAATTTATCCCTAAACTTTTAGATTATAATCCGCTTTTCTGTAGTGAGAAAATAGTTTGTTAAGTGTACTGAGAAATTGTGGTTATTCCACCAAAAGTATTGAGTTTATTATCTGTTACTCTGAGTGACCACATTAGGTTCATTCAGGTTGGAGATGAAGGTGGGAAGGCCAAAACAGCTCCGATGCAGATGAAAGTTCAATTCATGCTTCAGGTGCCACAAGACGACATCAAATCTTCTGTTTTGATGTTTCGGATTAAGAAGAGATGGGACTTTTAAGGCTCTAGTGGTGGGTGACTCTAGCTGTTTTCTATGTATAAAAAAATGGTATCCTGGCTTTGGCCAGTTCCAGGGGATCATAGTTCCATCCCTCCATAGTCCACTCCCTTCGTGCAAAAGGGTATCGACCATTTGACAGTTTGATACTTCTCCAAGGCAGCTAATTTATTACGGGTGCAGCAGTACTGCAATTAGCTTCCGGTAACAAATTTCATCGTACAAAATTTGTAAAGATAATTTTTCGAATTGTAAGTTGGCAGATTTGTAAGTTCTTTTTGGTCTAAACAAATTTCTTTCCTGCTTTTGATGGGATCAAATTGGGGGCAATTGCTTTTAGGACCCCTTACTTTCTTTTTTGCACCAATCTAGGTGTGGAGAAAGTTTAAATTGTCAATGAGTAAGAAAAATTATGCATTGCATATTTCGGAATTTAAAAATATATTATAGACTGTATAATTTTAAAATATATTTTAAATGATATACTTTTGAAATGTTTTTTCGGAGTATATTCTGCAAATGTATTTTAAATTATATAATCTAAAAATATATTTTAAATTATTTAGATTATATAATTTTAAAATGTATTTTAAATTGTATAATATAAAAATATATTTCAGATCGCATAATATAAAAATATATTTTGAATTTTGTCGCAACCGGGATTACGACGGGACGGCGAACAAAAATCATTTTATTTTTAATTTTCAAAACAGAGGAGTCGTCACCATAATTTATTAAAGGAAAAACTATGGAAAACCAAAAATTAGATAAAGCAAGTTCACAAAATCAGATTCAGAGTCCAGGAGTCGGTTACGTGTGAGAAAGGTATTAGCACCTCCACAACGCCCGCCTTAAGGCGGTACCTTTAACTAAATAAGTAAAATAAAAGAGTGTGATTTTTTTTTAAATATTTATCCTTTCCAAAAGAATATAATTGCAAATAATAACAAAACAAAACATTTTTAGTTTAAAGGAGAGTCCGACAAGGATTTGACCTCGCTCCTACGTATCTCTATAAGGATAGAGAATCAGGGTTACGTAGTTCTTTGATGATAAGATTGTTGGTTGTTTTGATTTATATTTTTGAAAGTTTATGTTTGAAAATAAGGTAATTGAATGGTGTCACTGCCAGGTTTAAAGTCTGGGCTTTTGAGATACAATACTAGGTTTAAAGCCTGGGCTTTGAGGAATGGTGTCAGGTTTAAAGCCTGGGCTTTGAGAAACGGTGCAAGGTTTAAAGCCTGGGCTTTGAGGAACGGGGCCAGGTTTAAAACCTGGGCTTTGAGGAACAGTGCCAGGTTTAAAGCCTGGGCTTTGAGGAACGGAGCCAAGTTTAAAGCCTGGGCTTTGAGGAACGGGGCCAGGTTTAAAGCCTGGGCTTTGAGGAACAGTGCCAGGTTTAAAGCCTGGGCTTTGAGAAACAGTGCCAGGTTTAAAGCTTGGGCTTTAAGGATTGGGGTATATATCAAATTTGGTGTTGGAAAATAACATGCGACAGTTATATGCAACATAGAATTTTTAATGAAATCATGCATGCAAAAATGGAACATGACTCAATGAAACTCAACTTGGGTTAAGGGCACTTTAGTAATTGTGGAGAGTGTGGGTGCGGAACTTAATTAATGGGGGTGTAGGAAGTAACCCCACCAATAAGAAACTCAATCTTGGGTTAAGGGCATTTTGGTAATTGTGGAGAGTGTGGGTGCGGAACTTAATTCATGGGGGTGCAGGAAGTAACGCCACTAATAACAAACTCAACTTGGGCTAAGGACATTTTGGTAACTGTGGAGAGTGTGGGTGCGGAACTTAATTCATGGGGTGCAGGAAGTAACGCCACTAATAAGAAACCCAATCCGATCTAAGGGCAGTTTGGTAATTGTGGAGAGCTGGAGTGTAAATTTTAATCAATGGGGGTGCAGGAAGTAACGCCACTAATAAGAAACTCAATCTGGGCTAAAGACAGTTTGGTAATTGAATAGTGGTGCAGGTGCAGGCTCAAACCAGTGGGGTGCAAAGAACAGCTCCACTAGTCAGAAGCCCACTTACGTTAAGGGCATTTCAGGAATTGGAAAAATGTGGGTGCAGAACTTAATAAACGGGGGTGCAGGAAGCACCTCTACTAACTGCAACTCAACCTAAAGCCAGGGGTATTCTGGTAATTGGGGAAATAAAGGGTGCAGGCACAACCACAGGGGGTGTGTGCAGCACCCCCACTAACTAGAAACCCATTTAGGGTTTGGAAGGCACATGCTATGGAGACAATGGAGGTGGCGGCAGCCATGGTTGGTGAGGGTCGAGGTGGCTTGTGTTGGAGGTAGCCGCCACGGGAGCGGCGGCGGCGGCGGCGTTCGGAGTAGAAAAGTGGCGTTTTCATGGCCGTTTTGCGGCTGCCCGTGGTGGGGCTCACGACATTGCTGTCCATGGTGGTT